>JACKQG010000790.1_pt1 | contig 44972 bp, 37 predicted proteins | sample 8237621 | NCBI WGS metagenome assembly JACKQG01 (sample SAMN15677084, study PRJNA649215) | marine metagenome | biome: marine; feature: Black Sea; material: saline water; isolation source: suspended particulate matter (SPM) from the Black Sea western gyre | collected 2013-06-09/2013-06-10 | depth... | reverse complement strand
CGGAGCTTACATCATCAACACAGACGTCAAATGACACCGTCTTGTTTTTCACGCTCGTTACCAATGTGACAGAACCGGTGGCGTCTGTTGTTCCGGTGACCGTCTCATTGTGCGATCCGGAGAAGATTGCTGTCACGTCAGCTCCTGCAACCGGGCTGCCGTTTTCGTCAACAATGTTGATTACAGCGGTTGCTACGGTCTGCGGGCCGCCACCGGATGTGCCGGGGACGATGGATGCCACATGCGCAGCAGTACCTTCGGATCCGCCGCCATTTGAAAGCACGGTAATTTCCAGCACGGCTGCTACGGCAGAGTTGATGCCGTCGCTGACGGTAACGTCAAACGTATTGACGCCCACATCGCTCAAAGCCGGAGTGCCGGAGAGTGTGCCGTCGGAGGCAATGCTCAACCAGGACGGACCTGAAACCTTCGAGAAGGTCAGTGAGTCGCCGTCTGCATCAGAAGCATCGTCGGAGAGTGTTGAGCTGTAAGCTGCTGCTTCAGTCGCATCCGCTTCAACGATCGGGTTGGCATTCCAGGTCGGAGCCAGGTTTTCCCCGCCGCCGCCAACAGAGCTTCCGCCGAGGATGGTGTATCCGTTATCGGAGATGCGGATGTAGTCGACTACGTATTCGGCTGGGAAGGGCGCGGTGATGTCAGCGGACCCGTAGATATCGGTCAGTATGCCGCCTACAGCAAGATTAAGGATGATAAAGTGCGGTTGATGAAACTCTTCGCCTCCAAAGCTTGCCGGGTCGCTGATATCGAACGCCCACATCATTACATCATCGATATAGGTGGAAATCATGGTTGGGGTCCATTCCATGCGATAGGTGTGGAATGAGCCGTTCAGATCGGAGGACGCGTCATGAGTCAACCCATAGGTTGCGTAACTGCCATTGACGTCCCAGTGAACCGCTGATCCAACCCGTCTGTTGACAAGGCCGGCGGCTATGGCATCCGCAAATCCCATTTCTACGATATCGATTTCGCCGCAGGCAGGCCATCCCGCGCTCGATATATCACTGCCGAGAGTCCAGAAGGCAGGCCAGAGACCGTCGGCCAGATCGGGGGTCTTTATGCTTGCTTCAATTGTTCCGTATTGGAATGTGAACTTGTCCTGAGTTTTCATTCGACCGGAGGTAAAGCTCTTGGATCCCGGTCTCCCGATGGTGACGTCGGTAGAGATGGCCGTAATGATCAGGTTGCCGCCTTCGACACGAACGTTTTCGGGGTTGCTGGTGTATTCCTGAAGCTCTTGGTTGCCCCAGCCGCCAGCGCCGGTTTCTATGGTCCATACAGTACTGTCAGGAGCCGTCCCGGTGTCGAATTCATCGCTCCAGATGACCTGAGCCGTCGCTATTCCATACGACAATGTGACCCCGGATATGAGGAGGAGCAAGAGTTTCAGCTTGCGTGATAGTTGTCTGGGTATGTTTATGAACTGTCTCCTTTTTATTTTCCCCTTACAATTACTGTCGGTGAAGAGGGGCTATTTTCATCAACAGACAAGAGAGATCGATAAATGAAGGGGCTTGCGTTTGCAGGTACAGTCATTTCTCTCCTGTTTTTTGGTTGCTTAACATAAGCTGCAAACACCTCGGTGTGCCTGCAGCTTCTTTTATGCGCATGTTAACCCTTCAAAGGTGCTCGAGCTGAGCACATAATGCAACATCAGAGAGCAATTTTTCTGCCCGCTCCTTTACTCGCTAGTCAAGAGCGCAATTTTCTGGTCATTCGAGGAGTGTTGCTGGACGGGTTCCTGCCTTTGTAAATGAATATCCCGTGGACAGTCGAATCCTTCACCGACACCAACCACGTGGAAGATAGCCAGATGTTCTACAAAATCGGCGTCGAACTGGAAGATTGAATTTTTTACAAACCAGCCGTTGCTAAGGCTTCCGCCGTCGCTCTGTGAGCTATGGAGGGATAAGATGGCGGTCAAGAAGAGCGCACAGATCATAAAAAACAGGCGTGGCCTTTTGTGGTCCCTCGTGTTTTTCGTGGCCAATAATATTCCTCTTCTATTCGCGGTTAAAATGACTTTGCCGGAAGGCATTTCATCCTTGAGCTGAAGACCGGGCATAGTAATCTGCATCGCATATGACTCATTTGCGGGAAATCATACTTGCGCTTGCTGATGCTGAAGTAGAATTCGTCATTGGCGGCGGAGTGGCTTGTGTTTTGCAGGGCGTCGAGCGTTTCACGATGGATTTGGATATTGCGATCAACCTGACGCCGGAAAACCTGAAGCGGTTTGTTGCGGTTATGAAGGAGCAACATCTCACGCCGCGGGTTCCAGTTCCTCCTGAAGCGCTGCTGAATCCGGATGCTGTGAAGATGATGGTAGAAGAAAAGCATGCGCTGGTTTTTACCTTCCTCGATGTAAACAACCCGATGCGTCATGTAGATGTGTTTTTGCGTGATGATCTCTCTTATGACGTGTTGAATCGGCATTCAGAAGCCGTTGATCTGGGAGAACGATCCATTAAGTTGGTTTCTCGCGCCAAACTTCTGGCGATCAAAGAGGCCATCACGCCGCCACGTGATAAGGATCAGCTGGATATAGCCGCACTGCGCAGGATGATTCATGATGAATAAAGAGATGCTCGAGATACTGAAGCAGACTACGCCGGAAGATTTCGACGGGCATACAGCATTCGCCCGGATGACGCCCGACCAGCGTCTGACTTGGCTGGAGGAGGCCAACGCGGCTTATCTGGAACTGTACGGCCGCGCCGTGCCGGAGCTCCGTGTGGCTGAAGAACCTGCCGACTACAAAGTAAAAGGCGAATGAACTGCCTGATCCAACACGGTGACGACTGGCTTTCCTTTAAGGATCCGGTCGAGGTGCTGACGGCTCGCACGCCGGACGAAGTTTTCCAATGTTTGGAAAAAATAGAAGCGAGCGGCCTGTGGGCCGCGGGCTTTGTTTCCTACGAAGCCGCGGGTGCGTTTGACGACGCACTCAAAACGCATCAACCGGGCGATCTGCCGCTTCTTCAATTCGGACTTTTCCAAACCTTGGGAAAAATATCACCCGAATCAAACGGGGAGTATCGACTCGGCGAGTGGATACCATCGGTTTCTCGCGATGAGTATTCCAAAGTGATTGCGGCAATCAAGGAGCACATCGCGGCGGGTAACACCTATCAGGTCAACTATACCTTCCGGCTCAATGCGGATTTTGAGGGCGATCCATTTTCCTTCTTTTGCGATCTGGCCGCCGCGCAGCAGGGGCGTTACGGCGCGTACATCGAAACGGACGACGTTGCGATCTGCTCCGCCTCACCCGAGCTCTTCTTTGAACTGAAAGATGGAACCATCACCTCGCGCCCGATGAAGGGAACGCTTCCGCGCGGACTGACGTTTTCCGATGATTGCAAGCAGCGGGAGGTTTTGCAGAATTCGCCCAAGGACCGCGCGGAAAATATCATGATCGTCGATATGATTCGCAATGACATCGGCCGCGTTGCCGAGGCCGGCTCAGTTGAAACGCTCAGCCGCTTCGATGTCGAAAAATATCCGACCGTCTGGCAGATGACGTCTACTGTTCGAGGGAGGCTTCAACCGCGAATGAACGCGAACCGAGCCCCTGGCGAGCTGGGCTCCGCGAATGCGGGGCAACAAAGTGGCAATGAACGCGAAAAGTTGGGGGAGATCATGAGGGCGCTGTTTCCCTGCGCCTCGATCACGGGCGCGCCGAAGGCCAAGACGATGGAGTTAATCCAGGGTTTGGAAAAGGGCCCGCGCGGCATCTACACCGGCTCGATTGGATTCATTGCGCCGGACGGAACCGCGCAGTTCAATGTGGCGATCCGCACGGCGGTGGTGGATCGGAGTTCTGGAGTGGTGGAGTATGGGATTGGTGGCGGGATCGTCTGGGATTCTGATTCGGAATCGGAATACGAAGAGGCACTTTCAAAAGCCGCGATTTTGACAAAGCGGATGCCGCCGTTAGAGCTGCTCGAGACAATGCTCTGGGAGGGTGGAGAAATATTTCTTTTGGAACGTCATCTGAAGCGGCTGGCTGAGTCAGCGGACTATTTTGATTTCCAAATCGATTCCGAAAAGATCCGTGCGGAGCTGGCGGCGCTCTCCTTTGACGAGCCGCAGCGAATTCGACTGCTATTGAACCGGGACGGGGTAATTTCGATCAGGCATCAGCCTAATCACACCTTCGAACGTGTGATTAGGCTGGCCATTGCGAAAGAACCGATCGATTCAGGTGATGTGTTCCTTTACCATAAGACGACGAACCGTGCGGCGTATGAGCGGGCGAAGGTGGATTTTCCTGAGGCGGATGATGTGCTTCTCTATAATGAGCGCGGCGAGGTGACGGAGAGTTGCATTGCCAATGTGGTGGTGGAGCTCGACGGCCACAAGATCACCCCGCCGGTTTCCTGCGGTCTGCTAGCTGGCACATTCCGCGATGAACTTTTGGAGCGAGGCGAAATTGAAGAGGGGATTGTGATGCTCGATGATCTAAAGCGTGCAGACTTCATTTGGCTCATCAATTCTGTCCGCAAATGGCGGAAGGCAATATTGGCGTAAATTAGCGTTCATTAGCGGTTCAAATTCTGTTTAACTCCAAGGCTCATGAAACCAAAGATTTTGATTATTACCGGATACGGAGTGAACTGCGAAGCGGAGTCGGCCCATGCATGGAATCTGGCGGGCGCCGACGCGGTTCAAGTACACATTAACGACCTGATTGAAAAGCCGCAGCAGATGCGCGATTTTCAGGGCATGATGTTCATCGGCGGCTTTTCCTACGGCGACCACATGACCAGCGGCCATGTATTCGCGCTGCGGGTGAAGCACCATCTGCGCGCCGAGCTGCAGCAGTTTATCGACGACGGAAAAATCATCATGGGGGTCTGCAACGGCTTCCAGACGATGACCAAGATCGGGTTGCTGCCCGGTTTTGACGGCGACTATTTTGACCCCAAAGTTTCCCTGATGCAGAACGACTGCGGAACCTTCCAGAACTTCTGGGTCAACCTGAAGTTCGAAAGCGCCTCACCCTGTATCTTCACCAAAGGGCTCGACACGATGCCGATGCCGATTCGCCACGGCGAGGGTAAGATTTTCACCACCGACGCGTCGGTGATCGAAAAAATTGAAGCGCAGGGATGCGCCGCCGTCCGCTATGCAGACGATGCGGGAACCCCGACGCAGGATTTTCCGGCCAACCCCAACGGCTCGCTCAATGCGATCGCGGGGCTGTGCGACCCGACCGGGCGCATCTTCGGAATGATGCCGCACCCCGAGGCCTACCTCTTTGCTGAGAACCACCCCAACTGGGACAAACAAAAACTCGACGGAACGCTCCCCCCCCAGGGACTGGGACTCAAACTTTTTGAAAACGGCGTGAAATTTCTCGCCGCCGGCTAGCCGGGTTACAGATTTTACAGACACTGAATAAAGTTTGTCGGCTCGATGAGCCGATCTAGTGGTGTTTGGGAAGCGTAGATTCAAATAAAAAAAGGAGAGAGTTATGGCAGTCATTGACTTTGGCGGAACCAAAGAAACCGTCGTTACCCGTAAAGAGTTCTCGCTGGCGAAAGCCCGCAAGGTCCTCAAAAACGAAACCATCGCCATCATCGGTTACGGCGTGCAGGGCCCGGCCCAGGCGCTCAACCTGCGCGATAACGGCTTCAACGTCATTATCGGTCAGTCCAAAAAATTCATGAAGGACTGGAACCGCGCTAAGCGCGACGGTTTTGTGGTCGGCGAAACGCTGTTCGAAATCGAAGAAGCGGTTCAGAAGGGTACCGTCATTCAGTACCTGCTTTCCGATGCTGCGCAGAAAATCTGCTGGCCGCAGGTTAAACGCAATCTGAACGCGGGCGATGCCCTCTACTTCAGCCACGGGTTCTCCATCGTCTACAAAGACCTCACCAAAATCATTCCGCCGGAAGATGTCGATGTGATTCTCGTTGCCCCGAAAGGGTCCGGCCTCAACGTGCGTCGTAACTTCCTGAGTGGTGCGGGCATCAACTCCAGCTTCGCTGTTCACCAGGATGCGACCGGCCACGCCGAAGAGCGCTGCATGGCCCTCGGTATTGGTATCGGATCCGGCTACCTCTTCCCGACTACTTTCGAGAAAGAAGTCACCTCCGACCTCGTTGGTGAGCGCGGTGTGCTGATGGGCTGCCTGGCCGGCGTGATGGAAGCGCAGTACGAAGTGCTCCGCAAAAACGGACACAGCCCGTCCGAAGCGTTCAACGAAACCGTTGAAGAGCTCACCCAGAGCCTGATCCGCCTCGTCGACGAAAACGGCATGGACTGGATGTTCTCCAACTGCTCGGCCACCGCGCAGCGCGGTGCGCTTGACTGGTCACCGAAGTTCAAAAAAGCCACACTGCCCGTCTTCAAAGACCTCTACAAAGCGGTCAAAAACAAAGATGAAGCCAAGCGTGTGCTGAAAGTCTGCGGAGCGAAGAACTATCGCGAACGTCTGGAAAAAGAACTCAAAGCCATTCACGACTCCGAAATGTGGCAGGCCGGTGCGGCCTCCCGTTCGCTGCGTCCGAAAGGCAAAGCCAAAGATATCGCCAAAGGCACAAAAGGTGTCGGCGGTCGCGGCGCCAATTAAAATCTGCGACAGCAGATTTTGCAACGGGCTCTCCTCGGAGGGTCCGTTTTTTATTGGGCTTGCGCGGCGAGATCCCACAGCGCGCGAACGGCGGGACGGGTAAGGGAGCGCTTGGCGGCGCAGAGCCCGACGGAGTAGGGGTCGAGTTGCGGCGCGTTTTGTAGAATCTGCACTTCGTCGCGGAAGGGGCTGCGTTCGAGTACCAGCTGTGGAACAACGCCGATGCCGCAGCCGAGCCGCACCATAGCAATCAGTGCTTCGTTCCCCGAAACTTCGGAGCGAATGTCCGGCTGGATTGCTTTCCCCTTTAACCATTTGTTGAGACGACTGCGCGAAAGCCCGCTGCGCGGTAGCACGAGCGGAGCGCGTGCGAGGTCGAGCTGTTTGCCTTTGCGCGGCGGGTCGGCGAATTCGCCGCTGACCGGGGCGATGAAGACCAGCGGGATTTCCGCCAGGGGCAGAAATTCGATCCGCGCGGCGGGGCGGTCGGGCAGGGCGGCGACCGCGAGGTCAATTTCTCCGGCGAGCACTTGATCGACCGCCTGCTCGGCGGCGCCGGTATTGAGCTCAAGCTGAACCTGCGGGTGAGCGGCGCGGTAGGTTTCGAGCAGATCGGGCAGCAGGCTGTAGACGGCGGTGATGGAGGCGTAGATGGAGAGGGTTCCGGAAATGGTTGGCTCGTCTTTCAGCTCTTCCTGCAGAGTTTTCCATTCACTGCGCGTGCGCAGGGCGTAGGTCTTCATGCGCTCACCCGCCGGGGTGAGGGCGACGTTGCGGTTGTCGCGCGTGAACAGCGGCTGGCCGATTTCCCCTTCCAACCTTTGGATGGAGCGGGTCAGCGCTGACGGGCTGAGATTGCATGCGCGGCTGGCCTGCCCGAAATGCAGTGTTTCGACCAGAGTCAGGAAATTATTCAGCTCATGAATGTTCATAGAAGGGTGTTAACCACGAAATACACGAAAGCTGAGCGGAGATATATATTTCGTGTGGTTCGTGTATTTCGTGGTTTCTTACTGTTGTCATTTCTCGAATCCCGCATCCTGTATCCCGTACCATTGCTTTTTATGCAATATATAATTGAAATCAAATCAATTTACGCAACACAGGAGTTGAGATACCCTACGGGCCGTTTTTAATTAAAAGAAGGAGAACTCTCATGGGACAAAACTGGTTTAACACGCTTCCGCTTCGCCGTCAGGTTGACGAACTCGGCACCTGCCGCTTTATGGACGCTTCAGAATTTATTGACGGCACAACAGCCGCTCAGGGCAAAAAAATTGTCATCGTCGGTTGCGGCGCACAGGGCCTCAATCAGGGTCTGAATATGCGCGACAGCGGCTTGGACGTTTCCTACACGCTTCGTGATGCCGCCATTGCGGAAAAACGTCAGTCGTTCCTCAACGCATCCGAAAACGGATTTGCTGTTGGTACGTACGCTGAAATGCTTCCGACTGCGGATATCGTTATGAACCTCGCTCCCGACAAACAGCACACCAATGTGGTGGAAACCGTTGTTCCGCTGATGAAGCAGGGTGCGACCTTCTGTTATGCGCACGGTTTTAACATTGTTGAAGAGGGTGTGCTGATCCGCGAGGACATCACCGTCATCATGGTGGCTCCGAAATCTCCGGGCTCGGAAGTGCGCGAAGAGTACAAGCGCGGCTTCGGTGTTCCGACGTTGATCGCCTGCCACGGCGAAAATGACCCGAATGGTAACGGCATGGAAATTGCCAAAGCCCTTTGTGTTGCGCAGGGCGGCGACCGCGCCGGTGTGCTGGAATCCTCTTTTGTGGCCGAAGTGAAATCTGACCTGATGGGTGAGCAGACCATTCTTTGCGGCATGCTGCAGGCGGGCGCGCTGCTCTCCTACGATAAGATGACCGCCAACGGCATCGACAAGGCGTGGGCGGTTCAGCTGATTCAGTACGGATGGGAAACCATCACCGAGGCGCTCAAGCAGGGAGGCATCACCAATATGTTGGATCGCCTGACCAACCCGGCGAAACTGAAAGCGTTCGAGCTGTCGGAAGAGCTGAAGATCATCCTGCGTCCGCTGTTTGAAAAACACATGGACGACATCATCTCCGGCGAGTTTTCCAAAACGATGATGGAAGACTGGGCCAACGACGATGTCAATCTGCTGCGCTGGCGCACAGCGACCGGCGAAACCGAGTTTGAAGCGACCGAAGCCGCCGGCGAAATCACCGAGCAGGAACACTTTGATAAGGCCATTCTGATGGTCGCGATGGTGAAAGCCGGCGTGGAGCTGGCCTTCGAAGAGATGGTGGAGTCGGGTATTCAGCCGGAATCGGCTTACTATGAGTCCCTGCACGAGACCCCGCTTATTGCCAACACGATCGCCCGCAAGAAGCTGTTCGAAATGAACCGCATCATTTCCGACACCGCCGAGTACGGCTGCTACCTCTTCGCTCACGCCGCCGTGCCGATGCTTGAGGAGTTCATGGCCGGAATCAGCACCGATGTGATCGGCAAAGGGCTGGAACTGACCGATCTGTCGGTTGACAACAAACTGCTGGTCGAAGTCAATTACGAGATCCGCAACCATCTGGTTGAGATCGTCGGTGAGGAGCTGCGCGCCTCCATGGGCGCCATGAAGGCCCTCGCACGATAGGGGAATGGAGTAATGGAGTGGAGGAGTGTTGGAAATATGGGAATATCCCCATGAATCCATACTTCACAACTCCAATATCCCCTCTAAAATTCCTGAATATTGCGGTTTACAAGGGGTGAGGCCGCCTGTATATTGCGGCGCTCAAATAGAGACAGAGAAAAAAATAAGAGTTTTATAGAAGGAGCCTATAGTGGATCAGGCAGCAACAGCGGAAATAAAAAAAGAGTATCAGAAAAACGATCGCGACACCGGTTCGGTTGAAGTGCAGGTTGCACTGCTGACCAGCCATATCGCGGAATTGACCGAGCACCTCAAAGTGCACAAGAAAGACCACAGCTCGCGCCGTGGCCTGATCACCATGGTCAACAAACGCCGCAAATTACTTAGTTATGTGACGAAAAAAGACGTCACGCGCTATCAGGAATTGATCAAGCGCCTTGGCCTTCGCCGCTAAGTACAAGCCACGTCAGCCTCGCACTTCTGCGGGGCTGTCTTGTTCTAAACCCCGTCTACAGGCGCAAACCGTCTAGACGGGGAATTTCCACTTAAGAGGTAAGCGCATCCGGCCTCGCAGGCTCCCGGCAGCAATGGATGCAGAAGTAAGGAAAGAAATGAAAGATACAGTAAAAGTAGAGTTCGAAGTCGGCGGCATGCCGATGAGTTTTGAATCCGGAGTCCTCGCACAGCAAGCCGCTGGTGCCGTCTCCTGCCAATTCGGCGACAATGTCGTCTTCTCAGCCGTTACCACGGGCAATTCGCGCGAAGGGTGCGACTTTTTCCCGCTGCAGGTTGAATACCGCGAAAAGTTTTATGCCGCAGGGCGCTTTCCAGGAGGATACTTCAAACGTGAGTCTCGTCCTTCCGAATCGGAAATTCTCACCATGCGTGTAACGGACCGTCCGATCCGCACCCTGTTCCCTGAAGGGTTTTATAATGAAGTCCAGATCAACAACACGCTGATGTCCACCGATTGCACCCGTGCGTGCGATTTCCTCAGCATCAACGCATCAAGCGCCGCGCTTATGCTGACCGAACTGCCGTTCGGTGGGCCGATCGGTGGCGTGCGCATGGCTCGCGTCAACGGGGAACTCATTGTGAACCCCACCCACGACGACATGCTCAAAAGCGACCTCGACCTCACTTACGTTGGTACCGCCGAAAAAACCATGATGATCGAAGGGTCTGCTGAGGAAATCAGCGAAGCCGACTTCATCGCCGCCATGAAAGTGGCGCACGAAGCCATTCAGCCGATCATTGCCGCTCAGTTCGAACTGCGCAAACAGCTCGGCCTGCCGGAATGGAAAGTGGTTGTTGCTGAGAAAGACACCACGCTCCTCGATAAAGCGCGCGAAATCGGTGGCGAGAAGTTCAGCACCATCCTCGGAGAAGGCGCCAAGCTCAAACGTCAGGACGCGGTTAACGCGCTGAAAGAAGAAGTAAAAGCGAAGATGCTTGAAGTGTTCCCGGACATGACCGACGAAGACTACTTCCACGCCTTCCACGAACTTGAAATCGAAACCCTCCGCAACAACGTGCTTGAGAAAAAGATGCGTATCGGTGGCCGAGGCTTCGACGAAATGCGTGAACTGAAAGCACAAGTCGGCGTATTGCCGCGCGTGCACGGTTCCGCCATCTTCAACCGCGGTGAAACGCAGTCGCTCGCGACTGTTACCCTCGGCCCGAAGAAAGATTCTCAGTCCATGGACGCTGTGACCGGCGGTCCGACCGAGAAACAATTCATGCTGCACTACAACTTCCCGCCTTACTGCGTGGGTGAGTGTGGTCGCCTCGGATTCACCAGTCGTCGCGAAATCGGCCACGGTAACCTGGCTGAACGCAGTATCGTTCCGATCCTGCCGAAAGACTATCCCTACGCCGTGCGCGTTGTTTCCGAAATCATGGGATCCAACGGATCGTCTTCCATGGCTTCCGCCTGTGTTGGCGTACTCGCCCTTATGGATGCGGGTGTTCCGATCAAGGCTCCGGTTGCCGGTATCTCCGTGGGTCTCTTCACCAAAGGTGAACAGTCCGACCTTGTGATCGATATTCTCGGAACCGAAGACCACTGCGGCGACATGGACTTCAAAGTCGTCGGAACCCGCGAAGGAATCACCTCCTTCCAGGTCGACCTGAAAATCAACGGCCTTAACTGGAACCAGGTTGAAGGCGCTTTCGCGATGGCCCTTAAAGGTCGCCTCGAAATTCTCGACTACATGCAGACCGTCATCGACGCTCCGCGCGCAGAAATGAGCATTCATGCTCCGCGTGTTGAAGTGGTCAAAATCGACCCGGAAAAAATCGGTGCCCTCATCGGCCCCGGTGGAAAAGTCATCCGCGGAATCACTGAAACCTACGGCGTGCAGATCGACGTTGAAGAAGACGGAACCGTCAGTATCTTCAGCTCCGACGGCGAAGCTATGCTGGGTGCGCTTAAAGTCGTCAACGGCATTTGCGCTGAAGCTGAAATCGGCGCCCTCTACGAAGGAACCGTCCGCACCATCCGCGACTTCGGTGCGTTCGTCGAAATCCTGCCCGGTAAAGACGGCCTCGTGCACGTCTCCGAACTCGCTGACTTCCGCGTCGGCAAAGTCGAAGACATCTGTAAAGAGGGCGACACCATGTGGGTCAAGGTCCTCGACGTCGACCGCGACGGCAAAATCCGCCTCAGCCGCAAAGCGGCCATGGCTGAAAAAGATGCTGAAGTTCACGGCGAAGACACTGCCAAAGATGCCAACGCCGAGGCAGAAGCCACGGACTAAGCTTCACCCCGGTTCCTCCTCCGCCAAGGCTACGGCGGACAGGGGACATGAAAAGCCCTTCCGCTCGCGGAGGGGCTTTTTTTATTTGAATGAGGATTCCAAAACAGGAGTATTTGGTAATATATATCTTTGTCTTTAACGGGGAGACGCCGGGGCAGACAGTATAGAGATTTATTCCCAAAAGTTATTTGACGCTGATTCTGTGGCGTGATATCTGCTTCATTTATCCGGCATGAAGGGGATTTATGGATTAGCAAATGCAGGCTGAATCATGAAGCCGAGACGATTGGTTACTGGATTCATTTTGATGGAGGTTCTGGCGATAGATGGCTTTGCAGCCCCCATTCGCAATATCATTCTCTGCATTGGCGATGGAATGGGGCCGGAACAGGTGAAAGCCGCGAGATATTACGCCAGCACCAACCTGTTTTTTGAAACCTTTCCGTATCAGAGCACGATGATCACAGACTCCGCGGATAATCCGGTTACGGATTCGGCGGCGTCGGCCACGGCCATGGCTTCCGGGCAGAAAGTGAACAATGGAGTCATCAGTCTGTCTCTACCGGGCGACGGGTCTGAGTTGCGAACTCTGCTGGAGTATTTCACAACCAAAGACAAGGCCGCCGGACTTGTAACCACCACATATGTGACGCACGCCACGCCGGCCGCGTTTGGCGCTCACACGATCAGTCGGAACAACCTCTCAGAGATAGCCGCTGATTACCTGACCCAGACCCGTCCACAGGTTCTCTTCGGCGGCGGCGCAAATGGGATGAGCCCGTCCGCAGCGGTCAATGCGGGTTATACCGTTGTCACCACCCGGGATGATCTGTTCTCCCTGAACACAACGGACGCCTCTTTGGTTTCCGGTCAGTTTGGAACCGACCATCTGCCATATGAGTTTGATGGCCTTGGTGATCTGCCTCGTCTGCCCGAAATGGCTGTTGTGGCACTGGACATTCTTGAAGAGGATCCCGACGGATTTTTTCTGATGGTCGAGGGCGGCCGGATTGATCATGCCGGACACAGCAATGATCTTTCACGGAATATTGGCGAAACTCTGGCGTTCAGCGAAACGGTTGAGCTGATCCGCAACTGGGCCGGCAGCCGTTCCGACACGCTTATCATTGTGACAGCGGACCACGAAACGGGCGGGCTGGATGTTCTGGCGGACAACGGCCCCGGCGTGAATCCGACCGTCACCTGGTCTACCACCGGCCACACCGCCACGCCGGTTCCGGTGTATGCCTGGGGGCTCAATGCCGATCTGGCGACGACGGTCGCTGACAACACCGAAATCCATCAAGTCGCCATCAGCACGGCGCTGGTTCCCGAACAGGCGGTAGATATCGGACAGGCTGAAACCGGTGATATGCAGATTATATGGACCGCCGCCGCAGGAGATGCTTACCGTGCGGAATACACACCGACTTTGAAACCGCTCGACTGGACCCCCTTGATGACCGTCACTTCAACCAGCTCCCGGCTGGTCATTGCGGACACGAACGCAGTCCCTCTCCGGTTTTATCGGCTTATTCCCCTAGGCGCAGAGAGCCCGTAGGCCATCCGAGGGTTCCGCGTTACTTCAACAGTTCTTTTGGATCGATAGCAGGGGTGCGGCAGATGTGGGAGTAATCGTCGTAGCCTTCGATGAGCGGTTCGGGGGCAAGATCGCCGTTGCGGAGTTTCCAAACATTGGAAAAAAGCGTTTCGAGGAATTGTTCCGTTAGCTCCGGCGTCATGACGAGGCGTTTTTTGTCGTTGCCGAAGTGCTTCGACATTTTTTCAAGGTCGCGCTCCTGCAGGTGGTAGACCGCCTGCACCTTTTCGTTCAGTTCCGGTGTGTTGTGCTCGCCGAAGAAAAACTGCTGGGCGGCAAAGGTGTAGAGCGCCAGCTGGCAGTCGAGATTGAGCGCGGTCTTTTTGGCGATGGTCTCCGCTGTGTCGATCCTTGATTTTCCTTTGTAGTCCACCACCAGCAACTGTTGCAGTTCGCCGTCGTCATCAAAAATCAGATCGATGCGGTCGATTTTTCCCTTCAGCCGGATACCCTCCTCGAAGCGAATGGGGTCAGTACGAGGAATCGTGTCATCTTCGATGCACGATTCACGGACTGACCCCTGAGTTGACCCCTGAGTGTAGTGGAGGGTAATCGGCAGATCGTGCTTTTCATCAAACTTCATTTCAAAGAGGGCGGGATAGCGGTTCTCGGCTTGTGCCGTATTGATATCCATGCGGACAATGTTTTCGATCACTTGGTGCAGCTTGCGTTTTTCCGTTTCCCATACCGCGCGATGTCCCAGATGACAGCTCGCCCGCCGCTCCGCTTTCGCAAACTCCTCTTCTGCAATCCCGCGGGCCAGCGCCAATAGCTCATCGGCTTTGGCCGGGTCAAACACCGCGAGCGGAATCTCACCTTCCTGTGAAAGTTTCCAATGATTGGAAACTTTTTTTGCGTACCAGTCGCTCCGTTCAGCGACAGCGGCATACACCCGCTCCAGAATGTCGTGAACGATCGAGCCGCGGTCCATCGGGTCGGTGTCGTCCCCGTGGGTGCGGTCGGGTTTGATGCCCAGCACTTTTTCGAGGAAGAAAACAAAGCGATTGCGGGCCAGCGATTCCAGTGCCGTTGCGCTGAACTCCGGATTTTTTTCCAACCACTTCTGGAGAGCGGGTAATGGCGTGATGGCTGTCTGGATGGTTGCGGGAGATGGATTTAACCAGGCCTGGGTCTGCCTGGCTTCATCTTCAGCGCGGACGGCTTCCGGCGGCAGAATGGTGTGGAATGATTCGCCGTGTGCCGGCGCATCGATTTTTGACAGCCCGCGCATCCGCTCAAAGAATTCACCGGGCGCGCGCTCTTTGCCGTCCGCATCGCTTTGTGTGTACGAAAGGGTCAGTTTTTCGGTGGCGGCGCTCAGGGCGGTCAGGAAGAGAATCTCTTCCTGAATCAGAGCTTCGCCGGTTTCGGACAGTGCGAGCCGCGGGCAGGGAATGTTGCGCTCTTCCAGAAAAGCGCGCAGGGCGTTGCGTTCGGCGGCGTTGAACAGAGAGTCCGCTTTCGGAATTTGCGGGAAGGTGCGGTCGTCCATGCCGGCGATGTAGACCGACTCGAACCGCAGGCCCGCCGCATCCATCGGGTTGACGATCCATACGCCGCTTTCGGTGCTGAGCTCATCGTTGAGGGTGACGTTATCGAGCAGTTTCTCAAAAAGGGAAATCATTCGTTCCATCGGTAGCGCCGGAAGCAACGCAATTTCTTGAATTAGGCTGTGAACCTCTTCCGGCAGTTCGAGGTGGTGTTGTTTTATCAAAAATTGAACCTGTTCCGAAAATTCCGAACTCTGGAAAAAGTCACGGAGCTCCTTCGGCAGGCGGCGCAGGCGCGGCGGCTCGGTTTGGCGGATTTGCGCAACCAGTTCCCCGCGGTCTTCCACGCCGGGCCAGTCAATGGACGGTGAAAGAAGCAGGTCGCATAACCGGTCGCGCGAGTGGTTGTGCGGAAAGGCGAGCAGGGCGAGCAGGGCTTTCACTGGCGGGTGCGCGGCGGCGGGCGTGCCGCGCCGGAAGTAGTAGGGAATTCCGAAGCGCTGAAAGACATCGGGGACGATGTCGGTGTACGGACTGAGGTCGCGCAGGATCAGCGCCATCTGATCGGGCGCGTTGCCGTGTTCGATTTCAGCGGCAATGCGCCGTGCGGCGTCTTCGATTTCGCCGTAGGGATGAGCGGAGACAAAACACGAAACCCGTTCGCGGGAGTTTTTTTCGAGAATGTTGCTGTCGTCGGCTTCATAGGCATCGGCAAAATCCTCGGCCCACTGCTTCCATTCCTCCTCGTTGCCGAGATCCGCGCGAACTCTTGCGCAGAGCCGGTCTCCGGCGGCCTGTGCGTGTTCGCCCGGCAGAACCGAGAAAATCTGTACCCGCTCCGTTCCGAGCCGGGTTTTGAGCGCGGCCGCAAAGCGTTCTTCGAACGGGTTGAACCAGCGCACGGCGCGGAAGTGGATTTCTCCGTCCAGCTCTGCGGGCAGGTCGCCGCTTTCAATCAGTTGCAGCAGGGCGGTGTTGATCGCAAAACGGTCCGCAAGACCCATGTTTGAACATTGAGCGCGCCATGCGTCGAGCAGCTGCCCGAGGCCGTGGAGTTTATGCTCCGGCTCATGCGCCAGTAGCCATTCGGTAACGGCTCTGCTGTCTTCCGCCAGAAAAGCCAGTTTTTCGATAAGCTGTTTTAATAGGTCGGCGCGCGCGGCGGGGGAGAGCCTGGCGATCGGTTGACGAGGGGTAAACCGCACATTTTCTGCGGTCTGTTCGAGCAGGAGCCGCATTTCCGCCTCACCGTGAGCGCGACCGGCGAGCAGCCCCGTGCGGCGCGCGGCGCGCTCGCAGGTGTCCATCAGCTTTTTCTGCGTAAACAGGCGGGAGGTGTCGATGGCCCCGGCTTTGAGAACGGCGTTCCGCTCCGCCCGGCGTTTGGCCAGTTCGGTCGGAAAAATTGTCAGTGCGCCGTTGCTCATCTTCATGATTGATGAATTGTACAGAGGCCTGTAGGGTTTTCCAACCTTTGGAGCTGGCGAGATCGGTTTTTATTATAATTTTCCAAACATTGGAAAAACAGGAGACAAAATGGATTTTCAGAAACGGGCTAAAGAGATCATAGACATCGAAATCGCGGGCATGGAAAAGGTGCGCGATCAGATTGACGGCGGATTCACCACCGCGATTGAATGGATTCTCGAAGCGGAGAAAAACGGCGGCAAGGTGATCGTTACCGGTGTTGGCAAAAACTTTCATATTGGCCAGAAAATGGTCGCCACCTTCAACAGTACCGGCACCAAGGCCGCTCTATTGCATCCGATTGAAGCGATGCACGGCGATTTCGGCGTGGTTGGCGAAAAGGACATTGTTCTGGCCCTCAGCTATAGCGGCGCATCCGATGAGCTGATCGCTCTTCTGCCGGCTCTTAAGCGGCAGGGACTCAAGATTATCGGCATGACCGCTGATGCCGCCAGTCCGCTGGGGGTGCAAAGCGATCTGATTCTTCCGATTACGGTTGATAAAGAAGCCTGTCCGTTTGGCATGGCGCCGACCACCAGCACCACCGTGACACTCGCCCTTGGCGATGCGCTGGCGATTGTGCTGCTCGAAGCGCGCGGGTTCAAAAAAGAGGACTACGCCAAACTCCATCCCGGCGGGGCCATCGGCCGCACACTGCTTTTGAAAGTAGCCGATGTGATGCGCACCGGCGACCGCCTTGCAAAAGTGGTCAGCGGCTCCAAAGTGAAGGAGGCCGTGATGGCCATGACCGGCGCGCGCTCCGGCTGCGTGGCGATCACTGATGCGGATGAAAAGCTGCTCGGCATCTTTACCGACGGTGATCTGCGCCGCCACTTAATGGATACGCCCGACATCACCGAAGCCGTCATTGACACCATCATGAGCGCTAATCCGATTACGTTGAAGCCGGAGCAGCTCGCGGTCGATCTGCTGAAAATCTACGAAGAGAAAAACATCGACGACCTCGTGGTGGTGGACGATGAAGGTCGCGTCGCCGGCACCGTCGACATTCAGGATCTGCCCAAACTCAAGATTCTTTAAAGCGAATGAGCCGGTTGATCATAGAGGGCCTGCGCACAGTCTGCGGAGGCCCTTTTTCTTTTGCGGTGGAGCGCGGGGAGTGCGTGGCGTTGTCCGGCCCGTCGGGGTGCGGTAAAACGCTGCTGTTGCGCGCGCTGGCCGATCTCGATCTGGCGGAAGGTGCCGTTTTTCTGGACGGAACCGATCGCAATGAAATGCCAGCACCGCAGTGGCGGCGGCAGGTCGGATGGCTGTCGGCTGAAAGCAGTTGGTGGGCCGATTGCGTCGGAGACCACTTCAGGGGGCAGAGATCAGGAGCCAGGAGTCAAAAAGAACCTACTCCGGCCTACGGCCACCCCTCCGAAGGAGGGGATTCGCGTTCATTGCCACTTCGTTGCCCCGCATTCGCGGAGCCCAGCTCGCCAGGGGCTCGGTTCGCGTTCATTCGCGGTTCAGATTTCCAATGTTTGGAAAAATTAGGGTTTCAACGCGATGTGTTGGAGTGGCGGGTGGATCGACTTTCGACGGGGGAGAAGCAGCGGCTGGCGTTGTTCCGTCTTTTGCTGAATGAACCCAAGGTGCTGCTACTCGATGAGCCGACCGCGGCGCTGGATGCTTCCAATGTTTGGAAAGTCGAAGAGGTGATTGCGGAGTATCGGAAATCAACCGGCGCGGCGGTGGTGTGGGTGAGCCATAATCCGGAGCAGATCGCCCGCGCGGCGGATCGGCACCTTCAGCTGTGGGAGGTTGCATGAGTGGAATCATTCAGCTTTCCCCGTTTGAGCTGTCTCTGGCCGCGCTGCTGGTAATCGCGCTGGCCGTGGTATGCCGGCGTCTCCGTTTGGGCGTCGGAGGCAAGCTGTTGTGGAATGCAACCCGCACGGTGATTCAATTGTCCTTAATCGGCTTCGTGCTCAAAGCGCTGTTTGCCAGCTCGTCGCCGTTCTGGGTGGCGCTGATGGCGCTGGTGATGCTGTTGGGCGCGGGACGCGAAGTGCGTGCGCGGCAGAAGAATCCGTTGCGCGGCGGGTGGGGTTTTGGTGTTGGCCTAAGCTCGATGTTTGTTTCGTCTTTTGCCGTGGTGGTGCTGGCGCTGACCGTCGTGGTGGGGCCGGAGCCGTGGTATGCGCCGCGCTACGCCATTCCACTGCTCGGCATGCTGCTGGGTAACACGATGAACGGATTGTCGCTGTCGCTGAATCATTTGACGCAGAATGTGCGTCAGAACCGTGCGGCAATTGAGACGCGGTTGGCGCTGGGCCAGACCCAATCGGAAGCGATTGACGATATCCGCCGTGAGAGTGTCCGAACGGGGCTGATCCCGATTATTAATTCGATGGCCGCCGCGGGACTGGTCAGCTTGCCGGGTATGATGACCGGCCAGATTCTGGCAGGTAATCAGCCGCTCGATGCGGTGAAGTATCAGATCCTGATCATGTTTCTGATTGCGGGCGGCACAGGGTTCGGCACGCTGGCCGCAGTCTGGATGACATCGCACCGGTTGTTTGACGATCGTCACCGCTTGAGGATGGATCGGCTGAAGGGCTGATCAGCGCGCGGGAACCGGTTCATTCTGCTTTCCGCAGTTCGGACAGCGCGCCAGCGGGGTGCGGTGAATATCGGTGAAGATGCGTTTGCAGTTCACGCACCGGTATACGGTTTCGTCTTTGCTTTTGCGCCGCCGGAACGTTTTGATGTCATACACCCAAGCCGCCGCGAACAGGCCGGTCAACACCAGTGCCAGTGGAATTACAAAAAAATAGAGCGGGTCGACAGGCATCAGGTATCTCCTCCGGGTGTGAAGCGAAGCTCAAGCCAGCCCTCTGTGCGGACGGTTGCCGGCTCAAAGCGCAACTGACGAATCGCGCCCGCCAGCGCATCGTTTTGAACCGGGGTTTCAAACAGGGCCTGATCCACCGTTCCGTCGGGCCGGATACTCAAATGAATACGAACCGAGGCCGGAAGCTCGCCCGGGACGGCAAGCTGTGGCGGTGCATCTGACCGAGCGCGAAGTTCCGGTGAGAGAAAGAGGGCAATCCGGTCTGGTTGCGGGATGATGGACGCTGGGCGTACGTTCGGGAACGGGAGATCCGTTGTGAGGCGCGGAATGGTTTCAAGCAGGGAGACGGTGTCCGGTTGTGTCCGGACGACGGGATTGCGCATCAGATAGGATTCGTTTTGGGCAGGGTGCTCCGGCGGGGTTATGCGGGATTTTATGGCGATGCCAGGGATGTCTCCGGCGGAAGGGACAAGCAGGTTGATGCGGGATTCCGGAAAATTTCCGCTAAAGCCCTGTTCGGATGGAAGCGCAAACAGGGAGGGAGAGCGGATTTCCCGTATGGTTTCCGCGCCGCCGGGCCAGAAGCAGACTGCCGGGCGGATCAGTGGAATAATCTCCCGCTGGGGGGTGGGCCGGAATGGAATCAGCCAGGCGGCAAACCAGAGCAGGGCGCAGACCGTAGCGGCTACGAGTGCCGGGGTGAGTTGGAGGCGAAGCTTCACGGTGCGGGTTGAGCAGCATTCTGGGTTGCGATGAAAACCTGCCGGAAACCGGCCGCGGCCGCGGCGTCGTATACAGCGGTTACGGTTGATTGCTGAATGGACTGGTCGGCTTCAAGGATCAATGCGACTCCGGGTTGCGCCTGCGCGGCGGCGCGCAATGCGGGTTGCAGGCGGTCGAGGGAGACCAGTTCGTCATCAAAGAAGATCAGTCCTTCGCGGGAGATGCTGAGAACCATGTCGTTGAAGCGGATGCCGCCGGCCTGAGTGGAAACCGGAAGGTCGAGCAGGATGCCGGGCTTGCGCACAAAGGGCGAGGTGGCCAGCACGAAGGCGGAAATCAACAGGGCGGCATCAAGGAATACGGTGCCGGTGAGAAAGCCGCGGCCGGTCCGGCGGCGCGGCCGGAACATGCGGTGTAGATGCAGGACGGCTTCGCAGTCGTTACGACTCATTGTGTACTCCTGTTTCCGGACGGGTCAGAAAGCAGATGATTTCCCCGGCAGCCTGCTCCATGTCGAGGGCAATGGATTCCACGCGGCTGATGAGGAAGTGGTAGCCGGCGTAGGCGGGGATGCCGGTGATGAGTCCGGCGGCGGTGGTAAGCAGGGCGCCCCACAGGCCGCCGGCCAGATCGCCGATTTCCGCTATCGGAGAGCCCTGCTGGAGCATTACGAGCATTGTGAGCAGTCCGAGCACCGTGCCGAGCAGTCCGAGCATCGGCAGCACCTGCGCGAGGGTGATGAGCAGGTTGGTGTGTCGCTCCAGACGCGGAACTTCCTGAATACCCGCCAGCTGAACCGCTTTGATCAGATCTTCTTTTTTCTCTTTTGAATTGATGATCGCGGTGCGCACCAGCAGGGCGGCCGGGCCGGGCGTCTGATCGCAGATGGTGATGGCTTCAAGTTCGTTGCCGTGTTTCAGGTTTGTGGTGATCCCGTTAATGAAATCATCAATTTCAATCTGCGCCCTGTGCAGATGGAACAGGCGCTCCAGAAAGATGACGAGGGCGATGAAGCCACCGGCCAGAATAAGCCACATGACCGGGCCGCCACTGTGTATCCAATTCAACATAACTGACTCCTTTTACTGAAATACATCCGCGTGTTCGCGTTGAATTTTTTCTATACGGTTTTGTGCCTCGTTTTGAGCAGAGACCCCTGCCTGAACGATGCGTTTGTAAATATGAACGGCCTCTTTCCAGTTCTGCTGCTGCTCCTGGATGGCGGCGGCCTCGAAGGCGGCGCGGGTGAACCAGAGAGCGGCTTCGGGTGAGAGAGGGGTGCTCTGTTCGGCGATACTATAGACCGCTTCCATGTATCGGGTGAAGGCCCGGTCGCTCTGGCCTGTTTTGTCATTACAGCGCGCGATTTTATAGAGGGCCTGCAGCTTCAGTGCAAAAGGGGTCCCAGGTCGTTTATAGAGCATTTGATAGGCCGCCAGAGCTTCCTGATAACGGCCCGGCTCTGTGGCACCCAGTGTGAAAAGGCAGTCGCCGAGCCGGCCGCGGGCGCGGTCGGCCAGTGGGTTGTCCGGCACGGTTTTAATAATTTCTTCGTAGGCGAGAATCGCTCGTGAAAACTCGCCGAGCTCTGTTAAGGCTTCGCCCTGTGCGAAGCGGGTTTGCAGAAGAAGGTCGCTCTGCGGGTATTCCTTGGCGAGCCGGGTGTAGGTGCTGAAGGCCTCGATGAAATTGTCCTGCCGGAGCAGAGCATTTCCGGCCCAGAAGAGGGAGTTGTCGGCGAGGTCGTGTTGCGGGAACTGCTTGGCAATGTTGAAAAATGTTGTTTGGGCCCGGAGGTAGTCTCCTCGATTGTAGGCGTGTTCGCCCACCAAAAAGAGCACCTCTGGCGTCCAGAGCGAATCCGGGAATTTTTCAACATAGACGTTAAAAATCGCGAGCGCCTCTTCGGCATTCCCCTGCAGATAGCGGCAGAACCCGCGCATGTAAAATGCCTGAGGGGTTTCGGCGGCATCCGGATAGGTTTCGGCGATGGAGTCGAAGATGTTGAGTGCGTCCGCATAGCGGTTGAACTGGAAGAGGATCAGTCCCTGCTGGTGCAGGGCTGTGGCGCGGGTTGCCGCATCGGTGTACTGTCCGGCGATGCGGATATATTCCTGCAGCGCGGCATCCAGTTGGGTTTCTTTTTTGAGTAGCTCAGCCAGCTGCAGCGCGGCGCGCGGTGCGAATTCGCTGTCAGGAAAATCCGCCTCTGTCAGGCGAAACTGAAGTTGAGCCTCTTCAATGTTGCCAGTTCGCAGCAGGGCAACCCCGCTTTGATAACTGGCGCGTGCCGCGAGCGGGTGAGTGGGCTCGGTCTGATTGACGATCTGATAATTTGTATAGGCTAGTTCGTATTGGCCAGCCGAAAGGCGGGCATCGCCGGCTTTGACGCGTGTCGTCACACAGTCGGATGGATCGGTGCTTTTGGCGGCCGCCTGTTCAAAGGCCACGGCGGCCTCCTCGTAGCGTTCCTGCTCCCAGAGACTCCACCCTTTGCCGGAGAGGGCCCGGGTTTGCAACGGGAGCTGCTCGGTGACGTTTAAGCAGGCCTGAAAAGCCTGTTCGGCCGCAGCGCACTGCCCGTCATCCAGCAGAGCTTCTGCTTTTTGAATGAGAACCTCCGTGGCGAGCTCTTTGTTGGCCGCAGACTGAATGGTTTCGTCAAACAGATCAAAGGCCTCTTTGGTTTTGCCTTCATCCATCAGTAGATTGGCGCGGGCGGTTTTCTGGCGAACGCGCACGACGTTTTCGGCGGTCAGGTTTTCCGCGTTGAGCAACGCCTCTGCGGCGACAGCCGGGCGATCCATTCGTTTCTCCAGCGCAGCCAGCTCCACCCAGGCGGCGATGCGCAGGCGCGCGAGGGCGGTTTCATTCGAGCCAAGTCGGGTGAGCAGCTCGGAGGCTTCCTCCCGCTCTTTTTTCCCGTCATCGGCAATCAGCTCGCGGGCCAGCAATAAGCGGGCGAAGTTCGCTTCCGCACTTTCAGGGAATCGTTCCAACAGTTTGTTCAGGGTTTTTACGGCCGGTCTTCCCCGCCCGCGCTTCAAATTGATATCCGCGAGATCGAGCAGGTTTTGTGCGGCGTTTTCGTTTTCCGGGAACTGTTTTTCGAATTGCTCAAAAAACTTTTCAGCATCCCGGAGATCACCGTTTGTATCGGCCGCGCGGCCCTTCAGCCGCAGGGCGGCAGGGAGGTAGGTGCTGTTTTTGGGTAAGGTTTCCAAGGTTTGGAAAACCGAATCTATCTCGCCAGCCTCGAAGTATGCCCGCGCTTTCCAGTAGGTGAAAGCATCCTGTTGCAGCAGGTGGGAGGACTCTTCCGTCAGAATAACGGCATCGTCATAACGTTGCTGCCCGATGAGTGATCGAACCAGCAGGATCGTGAGTTCGGTTTTCTCTTCGATGTTTCGGTCAATGCTGAGTGCGTTCCAGATCTGTTGCTCGGCCAGCGGGTACAGTTCATCCTCCAGCGCGGCCTCAATGGCGCGGATGGAAAAGTCCTGCGCAAACAGCGCAGGCGCAAGTAGAAGCATTAGAACAGAAGGTTTAAAAAGACGGTGTTTCATTGGCGGGGAGTATCCTATTCCCCTAGCAATTCTGCCAAGTATTTTCCCGTATAGGATTTTGGGTGGGCGGCGACCTTTTCGGGGGTACCGGCGACGACGACCTTTCCGCCGCGCTCCCCGCCCTCGGGGCCGAGGTCGATCAGCCAGTCGGCGCGTTTGATTACATCGAGGTTATGCTCAATCACCAGCACGGTATTGCCGCCGTCGCGCAGTGTTTCGAGCACCTCAATCAGCTTATGGACATCGGCGAAGTGCAGCCCGGTGGTCGGTTCGTCGAGAATGTAGAGTGTTTTGCCGGTCGCCTTTTTGCTCAGCTCGGAGGAGAGCTTGATGCGCTGGGCCTCGCCGCCGGAGAGCGTGGTGGCGGACTGACCGAGGCAAAGGTAGCCGAGCCCGACTTCGCGCAACGTGCGCAGTTTGCGCTCCACGCCGGGGATCGCGCTGAAAAATTCGCAGGCTTCATTGATCGTCATGGCGAGCACATCGGCGATGCTTTTGCCGCCGTAGTGCACTTCAAGTGTTTCGCGGTTGTAACGTTTGCCGTTGCACTGCGGGCAGGTCACATAGACATCCGGCAGAAAGTGCATTTCGATTTTGAGCAGACCGTCGCCGGTGCAGTGCTCGCAGCGGCCGCCCTTGACGTTGAAGCTGAACCGCCCCGGTTTATAGCCGCGCACCTTCGAGGCGGGCAGCTGCGCGAAAAGATCGCGGATAATCGAAAAGGCGCCGGTATAGGTGACGGGGTTGGATCGCGGGGTGCGACCGATCGGCGACTGATCGATCACGATTACCTTGTCGATCTGCTCAACGCCGAGCAGTTCCTTGTGTTTTCCGGGACGTTCCTTGGAACCGTGGAAATGGCGGAAGAGGGCGCGGCGCAGCACATCGTCGGTGAGCGTGCTTTTGCCGGAGCCGGAAACCCCGGTGACGCAGGTGAACAGTCCGAGCGGAATTTTCACGTTCACGTTTTTGAGATTGTTTTCGGACGCCCCTTTAATTTCGAGGAAGCCGTTCGTTGCTTTGGTCCGTTTTTTTGGCACTTCGATCTGGGTTTCGCGCCGCATGTACTGCGCGGTCAGTGAGTTTTTGGCTTTCAGCAGTTGTTTTGGCGTGCCTGCAAAAACGATCTCGCCGCCGTGGACGCCCGCGCCGGGGCCGAGGTCGATCACGTGGTCGGCCTCGCGGATGGTCTGCTCGTCGTGTTCGACAACGACAACGGTATTGCCGAGGTCGCGCAACTCTTTAAGGGTGGCGAGCAGACGGTCGTTATCGCGCTGGTGCAGGCCGATGCTTGGCTCGTCGAGCACGTAGAGCACGCCGGTCAGGCGCGAGCCGATCTGCGTGGCGAGCCGGATGCGCTGCGCTTCGCCGCCGGAGAGCGTGCCGCTTTCGCGGTCGAGGGTGAGGTAGTCGAGCCCCACATCGATCATAAAGCCGAGACGCGCGCGGATTTCTTTGAGGATGTCGCGGGCGATGTGCGCCTCCTCCGGGGTTAACCCCGGAGGGTGGCGAGTGTCGGGTGGCGAGTGGCGAGTGATCGCAGAGCTTTCCGTTTTTCCTTTGCCCTTTGCCCCTTGCCCTTTGCCACTATTCCCTTCCAATGTTTGGAAAAACTCCTGCGCGCGGTCGATGGAGAGGGAGCAGAGTTGGTGGATGTTCTGTCCGTTGACGGTGCAGGCGAGACTTTCGGGCCGCAGGCGCGCGCCGTGGCAGTCGGTGCACTGCTGCTGGCCCATGTAGGCGCGCAGACGGTCTTGCGTCCAGTCGCTGTCGCTTTCCGTGTAACGGCGCTGCAGGTTGGGGATGATGCCTTCGAAGGGTTTTTCGATTTTCCGGCGGCGCATGTAGTAGCTGATGGGTTCGTCCGAGCCGTAGAAGAGAATTTTCTTAAAGGAGGCGGGCAGCTCGTTGAACGGGGTGTTTAGATCGATGCCGTAGTTGTCGGCGACGGCGGACAGCAGTTTTTTGTAGTAGATGATGGCTCGGCGCCCGCCGCGCCGCCACGGGTGAACGCATTCTTCGAGCGGCAGCTCTTCGTTGGGGACAATCAGCTCTTCGTCGAAGGTGAGCATGTTGCCCAGGCCGTGGCAGGTTGGGCAGGCGCCGTAGGGACTGTTGAACGAAAAGTGTTTGGGTGTGAGGGTTTCAAAACTGATGTTGCAGTCGAGACAGGCGTTTTTTTCGGAGTAGAGCCGGTCGGCCCATTTGTCTCCGGTTTGAACCATGGCGATCAGCAGTCCCTCGCCGGTGGAGAGCGCGAGCTCGACCGAGTCGTTGATGCGGCTGCGCACGGCGGAGTCAATGACCAGCCGGTCGACGACCGCCTCGATGGTGTGTTTTTTATTTTTCTCCAGATCGGGGGCGTGTTCGATTTCGTAGAGTTCGCCGTCGACGCGCACGCGCACAAAGCCCTGCTTGCGGATCGTCTCGAACACCTCTTCGTGCTTGCCTTTGCGTCCGCGCACCAGCGGGGCGAGCAACATCACTTTGGTTTTGGCCGGAATGTCCAGCAGCTGCTCGACGATGTTCTCGGCGCTCTGCTGCTGGATCGGTTTGCCACACCCGGGGCAGTGGACGTTTCCAATGGCTGGAAAAAGCAGGCGCAGGTAGTCGTGGATTTCGGTGACGGTGGCGACGATGGAGCGCGGGTTGGAACCTGCCGTACGCTGCTCGATGGAGATGGCGGGCGAGAGGCCCTCAATGGTGTCGACATCGGGTTTTTGCATCTGGTCGAGAAACTGGCGGGCGTAGGCTGAGAGGCTTTCGACATATTTGCGCTGGCCTTCGGCGTAGAGCGTGTCGAAGGCGAGGCTCGATTTACCTGAACCGCTCAAGCCGGTGATGACGGTGAGTTTATTGCGCGGAATCCGCACATCCACATTTTTGAGGTTGTGCTCGCGCGCGCCAGTGACGGTGATCCATTTTTCACTCATGCCGCTATTTTTCCAGACCTTGGAAAAACAGCAAGCTCCGACGTAGTTGGTTTTCCAAACCTTGGAAAAAACAGCCTGTATTTTCCCAAGGTTTGGAACTATAAAGGGCGGATATGAAAAACGATCTTAAAACAATTCTACTGAAACCGGTGACCGGTAGCGTGTTAACCGTCGCGGCTGGTCTTTCCTTTTTCTTCACCTGCATGCTGCTGCCGCTGGTTGGTCGCGCCGGTTCCAGTGTGCCGTATGCAGATCAAAACCAGCGCTCATTCCTGTCCGTATTGGGTTTCACTCTGCTGTTGGGCGTTTTGGCAACGGCCGTAAAGGTGGTCCGCCGCTCGGAGGATCAGAGTCCGTTGCCGTTCTGGTCGATCAGTCTGTGCCTGATTTGTGTGCTGCTGTTTGTTCTGCAGCTGACCGGCCTACTGGCCATTTAAATTTTCAATATCCGATTCTCAATGAGCAATGTTCATTGATTGTTGAGAATTGAATATTTTCCAGAGCGCCCAGACGGCCAGGGTTTTAGCGTCTTGCACCTCGCCGGCGCGGATCATTTCGTCCATTTCCTCTTCCGTCAGCAGAACGGTTTCGATCTCCTCGTCGTGGTCAAAGTCGGTGTCGCCCGGCTCGTGGACGTCGGCGTAGAAGACATCAATCCGCTCATCGCAGTAGCCGACCGACGGGTAGATCGGCGCGAGGAAGCGGATGGCGTCGGGTTCATAGCCGGTTTCTTCGCGGAGTTCCCGTATGGCTGAAACTTCCGCTTCTTCCCCGGGGTCGCAGTTGCCAGCCATCACTTCGAAGCAGATCCGCTCCATGGCCTTGCGAAATTGGCGGATAAAGACGAACCGGCCGTCACGGCGGCGGGCTACGACGGCCACGGCCGGACCGTGGCGCACAATTTCGCGGGTCGCAACGCGCCCGTCCGGCAGTTCAACATCCAGCACCTCGACGCGCATGATGCGTCCTTCAAAAACCGTGCGGCTTCCAATCGTTTTTTCGCGCATATTTTGTGCTCCTCCTCCGGTGTCTCCACCAGATGCGGAACGTAGCGGTTTTTTCATGCCGTGTCATTGGTCAAATGATCTTCTGCGCTTAGGATACCGTTAATGACAAACAATCGGCAGGCATGGGAAACTCTGGAGGACAACGGTCTGGCCCCGTACGCTGCGCACAGCGCGACTAGCCGTGGACGCAGATATGAAGAGGACGCCCATCCGGTGCGTTCCTGTTTTCAGCGGGATCGCGACCGGGTCCTGCACAGCCGCTGTTTTCGCCGGCTTGAATATAAAACACAGGTTTTTGTCAATGGAACGGCCGATCACTATCGCACGCGACTGACCCATACCATGGAGATGACCGCCGTCGGCCGAACCCTCGCCCGCGCCTTCCGCGTCAACGAAGACCTCACCGAGACCATCTGCCTGGCCCATGATGTGGGCCACAGCCCCTTTGGCCATCGCGGCGAACATGTGCTCAACGAGCTCATGAAAGATCACGGAGGGTTCGACCACAACCTGCAGAGCCTGCGCGCGGTGAATAGACTCGAGTATCAATATCCCGGCTTTCCCGGCCTTAACCTCACCTGGGAGGTGCGCGCCGGACTGCTCAAGCACGAAGCCGCCGCCCCCGGCGCGGAGCTCGACGGACACCCCATCGGGCCCTTCCAGTATCTGGAAGCGCAGGTTGCGGATGTGGCCGACGATATGAGCTACCATGCTCATGATGTGGATGACGGCCTCTCTGCCGGGCTCATTACACTCACCCAGCTTCGTGAACTCGCTTTCTGGAAAAAGGCCGCCGCCCGCACGGATGAGCAGTATGCGGGGCTCGATGAAGATCAGCACCGTCGCATTACCATCCGCAACCTTCTCGATCTGCAGGCGCAGGATGTTCTAACCGAAGGCCGCCGCCGGCTCGAGAACCATCATCCGCATGGTATTGCCGACATCATGAATGCGCCGGAACGTCTGATTATTTTTAGTGATGAAATGACCGGTATGCTCAAGGAATTCGCCGACTTCCTTTATCAGCAGCTCTACTATCATCCCGGCGTAGCTGACGCGAACAGTGAAGCCGTTGAACTCATGCGCGGACTTTTCCTTCACTACGTCGATCATCCTGAAACCATGGGCATAAAAGCGCAGAGCCGTCTTGAAGAAGAGGGGCTCATGCGCACCGTCTGCGACTACGTCGCCGGTTGTACCGATCGCTACGCCATCGAAGAGTGCGAAAAGTACGGGGTGGTCTGACCCGAATGGCACTAAGTTAAGGGAATTTCAACCGCGGATTGCGCTGATAGCACGGATAAGGCAGGAGCATCCTTTTAAAATCCACCAGCCGGCAAGTTGGGCTGAAAATGGTTTGTTTTCTAGAAAGCACTCACTCCGGTTCATCCGTATACATCCGCGTAATCCGCGGTTAAACATGCCCGTTAATTAATTTCTCCAGCATTAAAACTGGCTTAACTTAGTGCCATTCTGGTCTGACCCCATTGCGGCTGTAGGATCGGCTGGCTGGCTGGCGGACACGAAAACAGTCGCTTAATTTCGTTTTATTCGCAGGGGATTCTCTTATATTCCCTGACGGTTTAACCCTTCAGGAGTTTTTAATGATCGAGCCCAAAATTATCCGCCCCGACTCGCTGGGCGAATGCAAATTTGATTCACCGCTGAAAGATGATATCAGCCGTTTTTACGAAAATGAAGGCATCGCCCGCGGCAGCCGCACCAAAGATTTCTGCACGCTGGAAAACATCAGCGACATTGAGTTTTTCGAGCTGGCCGGTCCGCGCAAAAAAATCTACTTCAACCTGGAAGAGACGGTGGTCGGGATTGTCACCTGCGGTGGCCTCTGCCCGGGACTCAACGATGTGATTCGCGCGCTGACCTTCTGCAGCTTGGAAGGGTATGGCGTTAAAAAAGTCATCGGCTTCCAGTACGGCTATGAGGGGCTGGTCGCGAAGTACTATCACTACCCGATGGAGCTCAACACCACCAACACCGATGAGATCCACGAAAAAGGCGGCACCATCCTGAAAACCTCGCGCGGCGGGCAGGACACGGAAGAGATTATTGACACACTGATTCACTACGGCGTGAATGTGCTGTTCACTATCGGCGGCGACGGTACGCAGCGCGGCGCCCGCGATATTGTCGAGGGAGTTAAAAAACGCAATCTGCCCATTGCGGTGGTCGGCATCCCGAAAACAATCGATAACGACATCAATGTGATTCAGCGTAGCTTTGGATTTGAAACCGCCGTGGAAGCCACCTGGGAAATCATCACCAATGCCCATTCCGAGGCGAAAGCCTTCCGCAACGGGGTGGGGTTAGTCAAACTCATGGGTCGCGAATCCGGCTGGATCGCCGCATCCGCCACGCTGGCCAACAGCAATGTGAACTTCTGCCTTGTTCCGGAAGTGCCATTCGATTTACACGGACCGAACGGATTCTTCGCTCACCTCAAAGAGCGCCTGCAGCGCAAGCAGCATGCGGTGGTGGTGGTGGCGGAAGGTGCCGGACAGAATCTTCTGGCGGGCGGTGATGGCCGCGATAAATCAGGCAACAAGAAGCTGGGTGACATTGGTGTGTTTCTGCGGGATGAAATGCAGAATCATTTTGCTGAGGAAAAAATGGAGATTAACGTCAAGTATTTCGATCCCGGCTACAACATTCGATCCCGGCGCGCCAATGCCAATGACTCCATGTATTGCCTGCGGCTCGGCAACAATGCGGTACACGCCGCGATGGCGGGATTGACCAATGTGATTGTCGGTCTGCATAACGACCGGCTGGTGCATCTGCCGATTCCGTTAATCGGCGCACGCAAAATGATCGATCCGCAAAGTTGGTTCTGGCAGACCGTCCTGCAATCCACGCATCAGGCGTCCAACCTGCTTAACTGAACTGAATCATGCGGAACGCATCGGGCAGGGCGAGGATGATATCTGTGGCAATCATCGCCTCCTGCGTCATCTCCTCTGCGGCAATGTCGCCAGCCAGCCCGTGCAGGTGCACGCCAGTGATGGCGGCCTCAAACGGCTCCATGCCCCGACCCAGCAGGGCGCTGAGAATTCCGGTAAGCACATCGCCGGAGCCGGCCGTTGCCATACCGGGGTTCCCGCTCATGTTCACCCCCATTTTATAGTCCGGGTGCGCCACAACCGTTCCCGCGCCTTTCAGCACAACGGTTTGGCTGGTACGGTCTGCGGCGGCGCGGGTCTGCGCCCAGCGGTCGCTGACCGGCTCGCCGAACAACCGCTCAAACTCGCCGGGATGCGGTGTGAGCACCACCGGACAGTTGGCCGCGGCAATCTTCTCCGGCGATACGCATAACGCATCCGCGTCGAGCACCAGCGGAACCGGGCATACCTTCAAGAGTTGCTCAATGAACTCTGGATGCTGTCCGAGGCCGGGCCCGACACAAACCGCATTCACTTTTTTCCAAACCTTGGAAAAATCGACACTCAGTTTTCCAATGTCAGGAAAAGGGTGCACCATGATTTCAGGTCCGGCGGCCTGCGCGACAATTGGATAGACCTCTTCGGGTGCCAGCACGCTGACAAGCCCCGCGCCGGAGCGCAGCGCGGCGCGCGCGGCCATGGCGATGGCTCCTGTGGTTCCGACCGAACCGCCAATCAGCAGCACATGACCGTGATGGCCCTTGTGGGTTTCGTTGCCGCGAAATGGAATCAGCAGGTTGGCCCGGTCGATCAGCTCCGCATCGGGACAGGCCGGAACCTGTTCTTTCAGAATGGAGGGAATGCCGATGTCGATCACTTCAATATTCCCAACGTATGGGATCGCCTCAGGCCGAATCAGGCCGGTTTTGGGCAGGCACATGGTGGCGGTGAGGTTGGCGCGGACGGCGCTGCCTTCCGCGATCCCGGTGTCGGCATCCACGCCGGAGGGAATATCGACTGAAAGAATAAAGCTGCGCTGCGCCTCCTTATTGATGAAGTTGATCACCTCGCTCATAAAACCGCGCGGCGCGCCGGTGGCGCCGGTGCCAAGCAGGCCGTCCACAATGACGGCGGGCGTGCGCTCCAGGGCGAGATCCTCAGGGTTGGTGATTTCGACGGGCTGGATCCCGCGGCGGATCATTTTTTTCAGATGATATTCCGCATCGCCTTTGATTTTCCGTTTCGATCCGCAAATCCAGACGGTTACATCCAGCTCGGCTTCAGCGAGAAAGCTGGCGGCGGCAAATACATCGCCTCCGTTGTTTCCGGTTCCGGCGATGAGCAGCACCGAGTCGCTCATCCGGGCGGTGAGAATATCGAGTGTAATCTCAGCGACCCCTTGTCCGGCGCGCTCCATCAGCACGTCGCCGGGAACGTTGAATTCTTCGATGGTCCGGCGGTCGAGTTCGCGCATGTCAGCGGAAGAGATCGTTTTCATGCCCGCAGGATAAACAGCGCGTTCTGCCTCGTCGAATGTTTTATCGCAACAGGTAGAGGTGTGCGCAGCCGATGGCGTCGGAGAGGGCTTCGTGATGCCGGAGCGCGATGCCGAGCCGTTCGCAGCAGGCGTTCAGCTTGTACGGCACAAAACCTTTGGTCTTGTAGATCCGCATGGTGCATTCCCAGCGCTCGGCCAGTTCCAGTTCGGCGTAGTCGAGCGCGTAGTGTTCCATGGTGCGCCGGAGGACGCTTCGGTCAAAGGCTTCGTTGTGCGCCACTATCGTCCGGCCCAGAAGTCGTTGTTTGATTTCGGGGTAGAGCTCGTCAAACGTCGGCGCATCCATTGTGTCGGCAGGGCGGATGCCGTGCACCGCAATGTTCATTCCGAAGTAGGCGTTGCTGGGTGGCTGGATGAGCGAGTGGAACTCTTCGGTGATGGCTCCGTCTTCGACCGTAACAATGCCGACTGCGCAGGCACTGCTGCGCATTCCGGTGGCGGTTTCAAAGTCGATGGCGGTGAATTTCATGGTGTCGGGTTCATGGCCGCGATCAGTTCACGCACCGCATGTTCCAAACCGTGGAAAACCGCGCGGGCGATGATGCTGTGGCCAATGTTGAGTGTGTCTAGGTGGGGAAGGGTCAGGATGCGCGGCAGGTTGTTCAGATTAATGCCGTGTCCGGCATTGACCTGCAGACCCAGTCGATGCGCGGTTTCTGCGCCGGCAATCAGTTTCCGGAGCAGGGCGGCTACTTCCGCGGGATCGGTTGCGTCGCAGAATGCGCCGGTGTGCAGTTCCACAACGCGGGCTCCCGTTTGAGCGCAGGCTTCAAGTGTTTTTTCATCGGGATCGACAAACAGGCTGACGAGCGATCCGTTCTCCTGAAGTCGCTGGACGGTTTTTTCCAATGGTTGGAAATTTCCGATGACATCCAGGCCGCCTTCGGTGGTGAGTTCCTGCCGTTTTTCCGGAACGAGGCAGACTTCGGCCGGTTGAACTTCCAGAGCGATCTGCACGATTTCTTCGGCGTTGGCCATTTCCAGATTGATGGGCAGGGGGCACTCTTTGCTGAGGCGGTAGACATCGGCGTCTTGAATGTGGCGACGGTCTTCGCGCAGGTGGACGGTAATGCTATCGGCCCCGGCCCGGGCGCAGATTTTTGCAGCCTCTACGGGGTCGGGGTAGACCGTTCCGCGTGCCTGTCGCAGGGTGGCGACATGGTCGATGTTAACGCCCAGCTTAAGAGATCGGCTCATGGACACCTCGTTTGTCGTGTTGAGCAGGGTTATAAACCAGACAGGCGCTGGTGTTCCATTCGCGGATAATGGTCAAGGCCGCATAGGCTCCCCGGAACAGGTCGCGCAGCGTGCGGCCGTGTTCGGGATGCGCGCTGATGCCGACACTGATCGAGGTTTTGATTCGTCTGCCTTCAAAGAGAAAGACCTCTTTCTGTACGGCGTTGCGAAGGCGAATGGCAATCATTTCGCCCTGTTCTATGGAGCAGGGCGCGAGGATGAGAAAGTCGTCGCGATGGTAGCGGCCGATGAGGTCGCTTTCCCGGGTCAGGCGCTGCAGTACGCCGCTTACCCCGGCGATGACTTGATCGGCGGCGTCCTCTCCGTGCAGCTGGATGATGTGATCGATCCGGTTGATGCCGGCGCAGAGTACGGTAGCCGGATCTTTCTTATAGCGGATTTCAGAGAGGTATTTGCGCATGTAGGAGCCGATGACTTCCGGCTTGAGAACGCCGGTCAGGCGGTCAATGGAGGAGCTTTTGTCTTCTTTGCTGAGCTCGCCGATCTCTTCTATTTCCGGCTCCTCTTCCTCTTTATCCGGCAAGGGGGCTGTAAAAACCGATGCGGATTGATCGAAAAGGGCCTTTTCCATTGCGTTGGTTGCCGTATCAATAAGGGTTTGCGTAGTCAGTCCGTGCCCGGGAAAGGAGCTGGCCCCGGCCCGTAACGCAGAGATTTCTGCAATTGAAGGCAGGGCATTAATGAGATCGACAACAAGGCGCGCGGCAACATTTTCCACCCGATCTTCTTCGGTGTCGATAATCGCTGCCACGCAATTCTCACCAAAAAGACAGGCTTTGTCGCGCTCATCACGAATCAGGCCCCTCGCAAGGTGCAACAGCTTTTCCTGTATAGCACGCAGGTTGTCGTTTTCGGTTTGAAACTGGATAACGATGACCCCGAATCCGCCGGATACACGGTTGATTTTGCTTAGATAGCGGGTGACCTGAACGAAAAAATAGTCATTACAGGCGTCGATCGTTGCGAGGTCTTTTTCCTCAAGCGCAATCATTTGGTGAAAACGATACATGCTTGCGATCAGCGTAATGACTGCGAATGCAATACCTATGACAAGAAGCAGCTGCCCGGCTTCGACCAAGGGCAGCTGCGACATAAACGCGAATAAGTTATACGTGCTCAGCATGAAGTTAAGATTTCAGGGGTCCGGGAGGGTGTTTAGTAGTAGAGAATAAACTCCCCGCGACGGTTTTGGCTCCATGCGGAGTCGTTGTGTTCCAGACTCGCCGGCTTCTCTTCGCCCATGCTTTTGGTCTGGATGCGTTCCACCTCAATGCCGAGGCCGGAGAGGTAGGAGCGAACGGCCAGTGCGCGGCGTTCGCCAAGGGCCAGATTGTATTCGCGGCTTCCCCGTTCATCGCTGTGACCTTCAACAATAACGGCGACAGCAGGATTTTGTTTCAGATGCTGGGCAACGGCTTCAATCTTACTCCGTTCTGTCGCGCTTACTTGCGAGCTGTCGTAGGCGAAGAGAACGGACTCGAACATTCCGGGGTGCTCGGCTCCGCCTGTAAAACGGTCCGCCAGCGGGATGCTGCCGGCTACGCCGTATTCACTGCCGGATCCGTAGACACCTGCAGGATTTCTTCCGGGGCTCTGGCACCCGGTCAGGGCTGCTGCGATTAGAAGAAAGATAATAAATAGAGTTTGTTTTTTCATCGTGAACCCCTTTGTGTTCCAGTTGTTTTATTGTGGCGCCCAGGCCGGAGAAATCCAGTCCCCGCCGCCAGAGATCAAAGCTACCGGAGCGTCGCTGACTGTGTCAAGGAGGTAGAGGCTGGATCGGTAGCGTACAGAGCGGGTGGCGACCAGATGACGTCCATCGGGAGCCCATGACGGATCCTCATAATCGGCCCCGTCGTTTGGAAGGTAACGGGTTTCGCCCGTGGAGGGATGAATGATTGCGATGTGATAGCGGCCGCCGGAGCGGCTGGCGCAGGTAATCAGCCCATTCGGCCCCCAGTCCGGAGCGACATTTTCTGTTCCCCGGCTGCTGATGAGCTGCGGTCGGCCGCCGGTGCGGCTGATTTTATAGAGTTGCGGCGTCCCGTTGCGATCCGAGACATAAACCAGATGCTGTCCGTCTGGCGACCAGGTCGGGCTGGCCTCCGTGGCGCGCAGCGTGGAGGTGAGGCGGGTCAATTTTTTGCCTCGGAGCGTCTGGATGTAAAGCTCCGGGTTGCCGTCCTTGGAGAGAATCAGCGCCAGTTCTTTGCCGTTGGGCGACAGCGCCGCCCCGGTATTGAGGCCGCTGTAGCTCGCGAGCCCTTCGCGCTTCCCGCTGCGCAGGTTGACGGAATAGACATCGGGAAAGCCTCGCATGAAAGAAGTGTAAACCAGTGAATTGCCGTCCGGCCCCCAGTTGGGGCCCACCACAATACTTCTGTCCCGGGTGAGCTGTACCCGTCCCCCGCCGTCCGCATCGCAGAGATAGATTTCTTTAGCGCCCGACTGGGTGCCGATCACGGCAATCTTGGTGGAGGCGATTCCTTTGCGGCCGGTGATGGCCTCGACGATATCGTCCGCCGCGCGGTGGGCCAGAGTGCGGGCACGGGCGGCCTCAAGGGAGTAGCCTTTGGAAAGTAGAAGGGCGCGGTCTGCCGCGCGGGTCACCTGCAGTGAGGCTTTGACGTTGGAGCCGTTTTGATCAACCGATCCGCTCAGCTGCAGGTCGCCGCCGCCGCGCATTGGCTGGAACCATCCGGACAGGCGCAGGTCGTTTTCCAATGTTTGGAAAACCTGCTGTGCAGCCGGGCCGCTGATGCGCAGGCCGGCCAGATTGATCGTTAATTTGCGATCTGCGGACTTTGCCACCCGGACCTGGGCTGAGGCGGTGCAGCAGGCGGATAACAGGAAAAGGAAAATGAGTTTTTTCATAACACCTATTCCTTATCGGAATCCGGCCGGTTCGACAAGTCTGCGGGTGCTAATCGAGCACGAAATAGATCAGGATGTCCCGGTTGACTAGGCTTTTTGGCGGCGCGGGCAGTTGATTGACCGCGCGGAGCGCAGCCTGCACCGATTGATCAAACATCGTGTTGCTGGAGGGCGCGGTGAGTGTGCGGTAACTCACCTGTCCATTGGAGCTGACCCGAATGGCTGCCGTTGCTTTGGTGCCGTACGGCGCGGCCGCCGGTTGCTGCCAGACGGCGTAGAAACGCGGCTGAATCACAGCGTAGTAGGCATCATCCGGATCAATCACGGAGTTTAAGCTCCGCTTCAGCTCCGACAAATCGGTGCGGGGTTGAACGGCGGGCTGGGGCTGCGGTGTGGCTGTCTGGCGGGTCACCCGTTTGTTTTGCGGAATCACCTCGGCCGGTTTCCATTTCGGCTTTTCCGGTTCGGGCGTCGGCGTCGGTTTTTCCGGTTCGGGCGCGGGTGCCGGTTGGATCCTCGGCAGGATCGGCTCCGGTGCGGCGACCGCCGCCGGAGCCTCGCTGACAATGCTGAACTCTTGCACGATCTCTTTCGGCTTGCGGTGAATACAACCGCGCAGAAGCGGAATCACCAGCAAAAGAAAAAGAGCGCTGGCATGAACGCCGAACACCCACCAGAAAATCTTATTGGGGCGGTTGCGCATATCTACTCTTCCGCTTCCGTCACCAGAGCCATGCGGGTGATCTTTGCGTCATAAAGAACCTTCATCACCTCGGCCACGCGGCCATAGTTGATGGTCTGGTCGGCCCGCACATACACGGTTGCGTTCGGCGTCAGCTCGCCGGTGCGCTGCATTTCTCCGGCTAGTGCATTTTTGGTGATCGGCAGGTCATCGAGAAAGAGCGTGCCCACCGCATTGATTGTAATGCTGCGGGTGTCCGGATTATCCAGATCAGCGGTTTTCCCTTTGGGCAGGTTGACTGGGATGCCCTGTTCGATGAGTGGGAAGGTGATGATAAAGGTAATCAGTAGAATAAACGTCAAATCCATCAGCGGAGTCATATTGATCTCACTGATCTCCTTGAGTGCAATTAGACTGGTTTTACGCCGTCCCATCGCTTACTCCGCCGCTCCGAAATGCTGCTGCGCCGCCGTGCCGAACTCCTGCGCGAAATTATCCATTTGCACCGCCAGCCGCCGGATGCGTGAGGTTAGCATGTTGTAGCCGATGGACGAGGGCAGGGCGACCACCAGGCCGACCACTGTCGTCAGCAATGCGCCCGCAATTCCCGGCGCCACCGCCGAGAGCGTCGCCGCGCCGGACGATGCCATGCCGCCGAACGCATCCATCACCCCCCAGACCGTGCCGAGCAGGCCGAGAAACGGGCAGGCGGTCACCGCGGTCGCCAGCAGTCCCATTCCATCCTCCAGCAGCAGGGCCTCGTCGGCCATCGTGCGGTCGACCACCGCACGCACCGCTTCAACCTGATAGGCGGTTAACGGCGGATTGCCTTGCGATGAAATCGCTGAGCAACCCGCTTCATACAGCGTGTTCAGCGGGCTTTCCGGAATCCGGGGCCCTTGATCAAACGGGTTGCCTTTATTGCGGAACGCGATCAGAAATCGCTCCGAACCGGACCGGGCACGGGAGAGCTGAATCATTTTGCTGGCCATCACATACCAGACCCCCACCGAGCTGATGAACAGAATCATCACAATCAGTTTGCCCGGCAGCGCACTCTGATTGAACATTTCTGTCACACTCCCTAAAAACAGTGGAAACATCAGTCCGTTCATAAAAACTCCTTTTAACGCCAACGGCGTTATCAATTCCAAGGTTCCGAAAACTCGACCTCCATTTTTCCAGACATTGGAAAAAATGCGACCTTCATTTTCCAAACCTTGGAAAAAACCGCAAGCCGCAACCTGTTGCTTTCCAAACATTGGAAAAATCGCTTAAGGTGTGCGGATGAAAACGCGCCCGCTTCTTTTTTTGCTTTTGCTCCTGCCTGTCGTTCTGTTCGCCGGGGCCCGCCCGCCTCGCCAGCCCGAGGTGCGTGCGATTTGGGTGACGCGCTTCGACTACAAAACCCCGCTCGATGTTTCGTCGATTGTTGTTAACTGCGCCAAGGCGGGATTTACGGATATCTTTTTTCAGGTGCGCGGCAACGGAACAGCATTTTATCCCAGCCAGGTTGAGCCGTGGGCCTTTGAGCTGCACGGCAAGGATGTGGCGAACACCGGTAAAGATCCGGGCTGGGACCCGCTGCAAATGGCTGCTGGCTGGGCCAAACGATACAATATCCGGCTCCACGCCTACATCAATGTGTTGCCCGGCTGGCGCGGGAAGGTCGACCCGCCGCGCGCGGCTGGTCAGCTTTGGACCGCGCACCCCGATTGGTTTATGGTCGACTCGACCGGCGCGCGGATGCGGCCGACCAGCGCGTGGTACAGTTTTTTGAATCCGGCGCATCCGGCGGTGCGCAGTCATCTTTCGCAGATTGCCGCCGAACTGGCGCGCTACGACATCGCCGGGCTGCATCTGGACTACATTCGCTTTCCCTACGACTATAAGGATGTCGCCCGCGAAATCTATCCGCGCGCTTCGTCTGCCGAAATCATGGCGCACTCCACCTTTTCGTTCGATCCGGTCTCGCGCCGTGCAATGGGCTCATCTACGTCACGCAAGCAGTGGGATGCCTTTCGTCGCAACGCGGTGTCGCAGGTGGTGAGCGATCTGCGCGGGGTGCTTAAAGCCTCCCGCGGGCCACAGGCGGTTCTCTCCGCCAGCGTGATGGCCGATTTTTCTGCAGGCTACACCCAGGCGTTTCAAGACAGCTCCCAGTGGGCGAAAACCGGTTCAGTCGACTGGCTGGTGCCTATGAACTACAACGCTTCGCTGTATGATGAGCGTTTGATCAACATGAAGCGTGTGCTTGGGCGCAGGGGCGCTGCCAATCAATTGGTGGTGGGCATCAATTGCGAGGGAGACGCCCGCGAAATCCGGCGGCAGATTGCGGCGGCACGCGAGGCGGGTTGCAGGGGCTTCGCCCTGTTTGCTTATTCCCACCTGTTTGAAAATCATCAGCCGACGTCAAAAGCGACACTGCTTAAATAAAAAAAACGGCCCCGAGGATCCGGAACCGTTTTGTTTCGCAAAAGATTGCGTTATTTGAGCTCTGAGGGCATTTCCGGTTCATTCCCCTTCAGTGCGCCTGCGGGTTTGACCGGTTCTTTTTTCTTCGTGACTTCCTGCTGCTCAATGGTGGCCTCTTCTGCCTGGAAGAATTTGTTCAGCTGTTCTGCGGCTTCGCCCATTTTCGCCTGGTCGCCTTTGAGCTTGTAGGCCTCATAAAGCCCCATCCAGACCCGTGAGCTGCGCGGGGTGATTTCCGCCGCTTTTTCCATGTAGACGATGCCCTGTGTAAGTTTTTTCTGAAGGATCAGACTCCGTCCGAGACCCAGCCATGCCGTTGACATATCCGGGCAGTTCTTGGTCAGCGTGCTGTAGATGGCTTGCGCTTCAACCGGACGGTTCAGGGCGAGGTAAAGCCCCCCTGCGCCGATCAGCCGGGAAGAATTGCCGGACTTAACCAGCCCCTTGTTCCCTTCCACATAGGCCTTGCGGGTCTCTTTCAACACCTTCATGCCGTACTGTTGAATGGACGGGTCATTGATCAGCGATTCGTATTCCGGAAGAGCGCGGACGAGAATGATGGTGGCTCCGTCAAAGTAGACCAGTTTCCAGGCTTTGGTTGCAACGAGGCGGTTGGCTAGCGCTCCGGAATCCGGCCAGGCGCCGTTCAGGACAACGGCGTGGGGGTTCCAGTCGCTCAGAATGGTATTCCAGGCTCCGGCCTGACCCAGCAGGGCGCGGGTCAGCGACTTGTAAAAGGCCTCGCCATAGAGCGTGGTGCGGGTGTCGCAGAATACTTTGCGGCCCGGGTTCTGCATGGCGATATATCCACCGTCATGGGCGATATTCAGAATCTTTTTCGGGAAGTCGTTTCGTTCCAGCAGGCCGGCGGCCGCAACCGGGAAAGCTTCCTCTTCCACCCCGAGACCGAACCGGGATGCGCTGCCCATGCTGACATAAGCGTTGTTGGTGATGATGGTTCCGGCGGAGATCAGGATCAGCACAAGCGTTACGACCACCATCAGGTTGTGGAGCAGGTTTTCGTTTACTTTAAATGCGGTGGTCAGGCTGCGGGAGAGGTATTCCCCGACGGCGCTGATGCTGAGAATCATGAAGGGCAGAGCAAGCAGGGAGAATGATTGCAGCGCACCGATCGAGCGGACGGTCAGGAATGCGCCGACCAACGCCAGCAGGGTAATCATTGCCGGCAGTTTTTTCTGCAGGGTGATGAGCCCTCCGGCACCCAGGACCAGTGAGAAGATGGTTAGTTTGGTGATGAAGCCCTGCGGGAATCCGCTGCTGAACAGCGAGATCCACTCCAGGCCTCCGGTGCCGGTCAGTAGCGCCGCATTGGCGAAAATGTGTGTGTGGAGATTAATCAAATTGGGATTGACCAGTGTGACCAGCAGCGTAGCCCCCGCCAGTCCGAACAGCCGGGTGGTCAGTGGAGTCATCCGCGCTGTGCGGGATGTATTTTTGGTTTCTTTCCAGTTTTCAATGGCGAAGAAGAGAATCAGAACCGGCCCGAACAGGAAGGAGGGGTGGATGTTCGTCCATAGAATCTGCAGAACCAACAGGATGGTCGCCAATATGGTGAAGTTCTTCAGCCGGTAGAGCAGCGTCACAAACAACGCGGTGAAGAGCAGGGCGAATGAGGTGGCCGAGGGGGTGAAAACCGGCATGAGAAGCCATGCGCAGAGCAGCAACGCCAGACTCTGGCTAAGTGGGCCGCCCCAGTCCTTACCCAGGCGGAACATCAGAATAAAGGCCGTCAGCATCGCAAGGAGATGGATGATCGTGATCAGTCCACCGCCGCCCGCAGCCCACAACGCGGCGACCAGTTTATTGTAGAGCGGATTGAGATTAATCCAGTTCTGGTTGGCCATGGTGTAGGAGATCGGGTCTCCAACACTGCTTTCAGCCTGACCCAGAGCAATGTTTGTGAAGATTTCCGGACTGCTGATGGTGCGGATGCCGGTTAAAGCGATGAGGATAAAGCCGAGAACGACTAAAATAAGACCGAGGGACTTCTTACTGCTCATAGACAAGGACTCCTTATGTTCTGTTGACAGATCGATGATTATTAGACAGTGGCGGCTTCTTTTACAAGCAGTAAACAGGAGGAGTGGAATGTTGGAATGGGGGAATGTTGGATCAATGGTTCCCATCCAGAAATCCATTTGGACCGGGTAACCTCACCGTTTTCTTAGATGTTTTTGGTAGGAGAATTCGGTGCAAATCAATATTCCATAATTCCTCTACTCCATCATTCCGCGTCTCGCAGAGACGCTAAAAGAGATCCATCTGAGAATCATCGGCTTTCTGTTTGCGCGGACGCTGGCGGGCGATTTTCGGTGCGCCCTCTGCCTCGAATTCGCCCTCTTCGAGGTTGCGCAGGATTTCATTGGCGCGGTCGAGCACCGTGGCGGGCAGGCCCGCCAGGCGCGCAACGTGGATTCCGTAGCTTTTATCGGCGGAGCCGGGAACAATCTTGCGCAGGAACGTAATCTGGTCGCCGCGCTCCTTAACCAGCACGTTGGCATTTTGAACGCCCGGCATCGTCAAGCTCAGGTCGGTCAGCTCGTGGTAGTGCGTGGCGAACAGCGTCTTGGCGCGCACCGCCGGATTCGTGCAGAGATATTCGGCCACCGACCACGCAATGGAGATGCCGTCAAATGTACTGGTGCCGCGCCCGATCTCGTCGAGCACAATCAGGCTCTTCGGCGTCGCGTTGTTCAAAATATTGGCGGTTTCCTGCATCTCCACCATAAAGGTGGAGCGACCGCGCGCGAGATCGTCGCTGGCGCCGACGCGGGTGAAAACGCGGTCGACCAAACCGATTTTTGCTTCGCTCGCCGGCACGAACGAACCGATGTGCGCCAGTATCGTAATGAGTGCCACCTGCCGGATGTAGGTCGATTTTCCCGCCATGTTCGGCCCGGTAATGATGACCAGCTGATGGTCGATGCAGTTGAGCGTTGTGTCGTTGGGAACAAAGCGCTCGGCGTCGGGCATCTGCTCGACCACCGCGTGGCGGCCGTCGACAATTTCCAAGTCGTCGCTCTCGCTCATCTGCGGGCGCACGTAGCGGCGGGTCAGCGCGTTTTCTGCAAAGGCGGCCAGCACATCGGTTTCGGCCACGGCGCGCGCGTTGCGCTGAATGGTGTCGATCTCCTTCACCACCTCGTCGCGGATCTGGGCGAACAGTTCCATTTCCAGCGTGATCGCCCGGTCCTGCGCACCGAGAATCTTGTTCTCGTACTCTTTGAGCTCCGGCGTGATGAACCGTTCGGCGTTGGTCATCGTCTGCTTACGGGTGTACTCCTCCGGCACCATCGACAAATTGGAATTCGTGATCTCAATAAAATAGCCGAATACCTTGTTGTAGCGGATTTTGAGCGACTTGATACCGGTGCGCTCCTGCTCGGCCGCCTGAAACTCCGCCAGCCACTGCTTACCCTTCGCGCCTGCATTGCGCAGCTCGTCGAGCTCCGCCGAATAGCCCGCGCGGATCATTCCGCCCTCCCTGGTTGAAACGGCGGGCTCATCGGTGATCGCCTCATCGATGATTTTCCCAAGGCCCGGAAGAATTTCTATCGATTTTTCCAAGGTTTGGAAAGCAACTGCGTTGCGGCACAGAAGCTCCTTAAGCTGAGGGAGTTGATCTAATGATTCGCCGACGGCGCGCAGATCGCGCGCGTTGCCGCCGCCCGAGCCGAGGCGCGACATAATCCGTTCGAGGTCGCGCATGTTGCCCAGCACTTCGCGCACGTCATTCAACAGCATGCGGTTGGTGGTGAACGCTTCAACGGCGTCGTGCCGCGCGTTAATCGCACTGAGCTCACGCAGCGGCCGGACGATCCACTCGCGCAGCATGCGCGCGCCCATCGCCGTGCGGGTCGAGTCGAGCACCGAGAGCAGGGTGGATTTCGGCCCCTGGCGCGCCGGGTTGAGCGGCGCGATCAACTCGAGGTTCATCACCGTCGTTTCGTCGAGCAGCAGATAGTCTTCGGGATTTTTGAGCTGGATGCGCCGGACGTGCGCCAGATTGCGGCGCAGCTCGGTGCTTACATAATGGAGCACGGCGCCCGCGGCGCGCAGACCGAGCGGCGCGTTTTCGCAGCCGAACCCTTTGAGCGAGTGCACCTTAAAGTGGCGCAGCAGCGTGTCCGCGGCGTTGTCGGCTTCAAACGTCCAGTCCTCGCAGATCGTTTTGAGCGTGTTTCCAAGGATTGGATCAATCAGATTGTCCTCAATGGATAGTTCGGGAACGATGCACTCTTGCGGGCAGTAGCGCGCCAGATTGCCGCACAGGGCGTCGGCGCTGGCCGATTCTTCGATCCAGAACGCGCCGGTGGAGAGGTCGAGCATGGCGAGGCCGAAGTGGTTGCCGTCACGCACCAGTCCGGCGAGGTAATTGTTCTGGGAGCGGTCGAGCGTGCCTTCGTCGAGAATGGTGCCGGGGGTGATGATGCGCGTCACTTCGCGCTTCACAATGCCCTTGGCCGCGGCGGGGTCTTCGACCTGCTCGCAGATCGCCACCTTTTTGCCCGCGTCAATCAGCTGAGCGAGATAGTTGTCGGCGGCATGGTAGGGGATTCCGCACATCGGAATGTCGTGGCGTTTGGTCAGGGTGATGTCGAGAATGCGCGCGGCTTCTTTGGCATCATCCATGAACATTTCATAGAAATCGCCCAGCCGGAAAAAGAGGATGGTGTTTTCGGGCAGTTCGCGGCGGATGCGCCGGTACTGATCCATCATCGGTGTCGATTTTTTCGCCATAAGCCCGCAAGGCTAGCAGACAAAAACCGCTGTCGCAACGGATAAGAAGAAGGCTTTAGACCTGAGGCCTTAGGCTTCAGATGGAGTTTCCACGGAGGTGGGGTCAGTCCTTGAATTCTGACATTTTACGGAGGTGGGGTCAGTCCTTGAATTCTGACATTTTAGATTTTAGTTCAAATAAATAACCTTCTGTCGCGGACTCAATCTCGCTCGCTCCCCTTGATACCGTTGCTACATTCCCCATAATTAGAGCCTTTGCAATCCACTCGATTTTCACACTTGTATTTTTACGCATTAACCATGCAATGGCTTTCTTTCGCTTATCGCCTTTTTTCATTCCTGCCAAATCAGATCGTTTTAGTTGCAGGATGTGAAGTCCTTTTCTTAGAAGCTTCTCAGCAGTCGCCTCGTCATGCTGTAGAGTTGCGCCACCACTATGCGAGTCGCGACGATGTCCCGTTGCGGCCCGATCAACCGCATCGCGCATCTTTGCACAGAAAGTTTCCGATCCAAAAATCCAGCCGCGCCTAATTTTCCCCCAAGTTTCGTCTGCCTCGGACGGACAGTCGCTGTGTGCGATTTCAAGAATCCGCTTTGCCATGTAATTACGATACTTTGTGCGACCCGACGTCGTGTCTTCAAAACCCAAACTATTTAAAACCCGTTCAGCAACCAGCCAGGCGGGGCGCTCCGATGGACGCATGTAACAAGGATAACTGCTCGGTCTGAAATCGGAGAGTTTGCCGCTTTCTAAATCAAAACAATGTGCGCGGGCCGGATTTAAATGGATGTAGCTCGCCACCGTAGAAAAATAATCTCCGTCTCCATCCACCAGTAACGCTTTGTATCGCCCTTGGAAAAGATGTCCCCAAACCTTATGACGAGCATTA
>JACKQG010000363.1_pt1 | contig 44999 bp, 48 predicted proteins | sample 8237621 | NCBI WGS metagenome assembly JACKQG01 (sample SAMN15677084, study PRJNA649215) | marine metagenome | biome: marine; feature: Black Sea; material: saline water; isolation source: suspended particulate matter (SPM) from the Black Sea western gyre | collected 2013-06-09/2013-06-10 | depth... | reverse complement strand
AATGTAAATGAAGCCCCCTCATTCTCAATAGCTTCAGCTCAAAGTTATGTGGAAAATAGCGGCGCAACAATCTCAGTTGCGGCCAATGATCCAGACGCATCATCATCGCTCACCTATACCTTAAGTGGTACAGATGCTTCAAAATTTACAATTTCTAGTTCCGGTGTTCTTAGTTTTTCATCTGCACCCGATTATGAAGCACCCTCAGATTCTGGCTCAAATAATGTTTTTAATGTTTCTGTAGCTGTTTCTGATGGAGTCAATTCATCGAGCGTAGCATTGGTTATAAGCCTGACGGATGACACTTCAGATAATTATGGAATTAGATTGCCTGCACAAGTTGCACTGGCCGAACTTAAAAAGGAGTCTTAATCATGACTATTTCTAAAAAAATTCAATTAGCTTTTTGTACCCTGATATTTTCACTTTCAACATACTCTCAAGTTCCTGCTTCAAGCGCTTATGCACTTCAAGAAGGGCAGTTTTTTATGGCTGATGATTTACAAGATAATTTAGGCATGCCGTCCTTCTTATTATGTTTTATGCGGCAATTAGCTGCAGATCAAATGGCAGGACCCTCTGCTGTAACATACTTAGCTTTGGTTGATGAGGCTTCATGCAATACAGATTCTCAAGTGGCTCAAGGTGCCCAGGCAGAATCTAAGGCAGCTGCAGCCAGCGCCAAGGCTGGAGCAGCATCCATTGCTTATAAAAAAGTGACTGTTACGGTTTCACAGGCATCTGGAAATGACCCTATGTTAGTAAAAGCCTGGGTGCCAGTAGAGGATGAAGGAGCCTCAACATTAATTTACACCTATGGATCAGTCACGGCTCCAGTAAGTGATTCTGCTCCCTATGGAGAATTTACATTTAATTACACTCAATTTGTTCCCGGTCCAGATATAGATACTCTTAAAGGTCTGATGAGCGCTTCGGGTTCTCAGATATTATGGTATGAAGAATTTTATGACAGTGATGCAAGTGACTGGTTCGATGTAAAAGCGACAATTAATTTGGGCTCTGGAACCTCCGGTAATGGAGCGGTTCAATATTTTGGAGACGCTTTAGAGGTTGCTGCATATGCCTACACAGCTGATAATTTTTGTCGTCAAGTAAAGCTAAGAAATGGTTCCGCAGTTTCTGAAGACGAAGCATGCTTTTTTACAGACGAAATAAAAGGTAAAAAAGAGGTATTTAACTACAGTTTATTCAACTCTTCTACCGGGGCTGCTCATGATTTAGCATCTGGAGGTTTTGGCATTAAATTTACTTCTGGTGGGGATGTAAATTATGGCTTTGCTGATTTTAATGGTGTTCATTTTGATGAATCAACCAGTAAAAGTTTATCAGATGGCCAAGCATTTACAGTTGCAGATCCTTCAAGCTCAAGAAATGGCGATACGGTCACGCTTGATATTATTTCCTCCAGTCTAAGAAAAATAACTCAATCTAAGGTAACTTTAAATTCCCTTGATGGTGTGAGGATCAATACCTTTTTGGATTCTAACTCTGATGTGACAAATCTAGGCACCGCCGGTGAATACAATATGTCATACGACTCAGCCAATAATCGATTTGTTGCAACTAAAAGAGATGGTACGGTATTAGGCTCAGCTCTTAATTTCTCGGTTTCTGAAATGCTTGCAGCATCAGGCGGTAACAAAATTTGGTCGGTCAATGGATGGGTTCCTGGGGTAGGAAATGTAAACATTTCAAGAGATGCGCTTGCCTCTCCTTCCAGCTCTTTGGTAACTAAACAGACTGATGAAAGAGTGCTACTTGCCGATATGCCAGCCACATTATATTGTCTTCAGGATTGTCCTGGTTACACAGCTATTGAGGCTGCAAAAACAAAAATAGCTGCTGATCAAACTCCTGCATCAGTATATGGTGGCATAGGTTTTGGTGGCAGTTCTTCTGATTTTGTAACATATACTCTCAATAACTCTACTTATAACTATGCAGATACTGATGGAGACATATCTATGGGGTCTGTTTCAAGCAGCTTATATACCAAACTTGATAGTTCAAGTCTTAATTATGGTATTTATTCGGGGCCATTGGTCACTAGTAAATCTTCATTAACCTGTCCTGAAGGAAATGGCGTTGATTATTGCGGCATTCCTATCTGGGAGGGAGAGGTAACGACTTATTATCAGATAGAAACAGGTCATAAACCATGGCATCAGTCTCGAAGATTATTGGATGCATCGAATAATCCGATCTCATTTACTCCGCCTGAGATTCTCTATTTCACAGCTCCGGATGACTCATCGCAATATGGCGAATTTGCTGGTAAAGAGATCATGGTTGAATTTAACGGTGGTTCAGATCTTTGGGGCATACCTGGAAGATGTTTAAACAAAACTTCAGGCACATTCACTGACAACTGTTATGTTAATGGCTCCGATGGAAGTGATGGTTATTGGCCATGGGTTGATATGTTTAGAATCCCTAAAAATGAATCAACAGGTCGCCTTTATACTGGAACTGGACAAAGTGGATCTTACTATCTTGTCGCACCAAATGAAGGCTTGGTTTTCTTGGGGCTCAATGCTAGCGCCAAGGGCACATTAACTCTTGGAGATATATCAAGTCTGCCATCAACAGCGCCTACCAACATTGGTCCAAATGGTGGAGCAAATTATATAGGAGCAGAGCCAACTCAACCTTCAACGCCTTCGGTGAGGGCAGGGGTTAAAATTACCGAGGATTAAGGCACATTCCTCCAAACTTTATTTAAGACTTTGAGTTTTTCAGGACTCAGTCCTTTGAGGATTGGCACGCTATCGGCTTCTTTGAAGATTAAAGCTGAAAAACTTTCTTTTTCCTCATCATCTAGCTTGAGGATATCTGAATTATGCATGGCTAGTAACAATGTTGCTAGATAGCTTTCAAACCTTACTATGGCTGTCGGAGTACCTATGAGTCTAGTGATTCTTCTATCTATTTGATCTTTCTTTTTGATGATGTAAGCCAACTTAATTAATTTATTTATAAGCTTGCTTGCCTTAGGCGCTGATACATTTAAATTTTCTTGTATCCAGCCTGGTGTTATGGGTTGAAGTTTTAGCTTATCTCTTCTGTAAATTTCCAACATTATTAAACGATATTTATAATCTGCAATTGCATACCCTTTATTGATCTGCTCCATGATTACCAGCAACTCAAATATCTGTATTGATGCGAGATTTGTAATTTTATCGTTACTTTTCATTTATGTAATCGTAATTTTGCTTGAATATATTTCATGAAACAACTTTATAGCTATTGAGTCTGATATTCCCCATTTAGTAGATGTGATTTGTTGAATTTCTAATTGCTCTGAAATAAATTTAAAAATTTTCAAAGCATGATCTATCACATCGGCTCTATCATGAGAAAATTCATATTTCTTCATTTTTTCCTCAGTGCTTAGTTTTGCGATGCTTTGAACCTTTTTTCCAAATTCAGTTTGTGACATCTCTTTGGATTTATGCGCATCAAGAAATGATCTAATGTTACCGCCTATGCCAATTATTTTCTTCTTCGGCTTAATTGATTTAAGCCATTTCTCTAAACGAACCCACTCTCTTTTTTCATCTTTTTCGAGCATGTTACGAACCGCTCCAAGTTGAAAAGATCGAATAGTAGTATCTTTTTCATTGCGGATAAAAAACTCCGTGCTGCCACCACCCAAATCAATAAAAATTTTATTTTTACCAGTATTACTTTTTGGATGAAATCTAATTAATTTTGCTTCTTCTAGGCCTGAAATAATTCTTAAAGGGTGATTGATGGCAGTTTCTATATACCTTCTTGCATCTTCAGAATTAGAGGTGTCTCTAAAAGCAGAGGTGGCCACTATCTCATAGTGACTGATAGATTTTTCTTTAAAAATATCCTCATACTCACGAATTGTTTCAATCACTTGGTTTAATTTGCCTTCGCTCAAGCTTCCATTGATAAAAACTTCGCTGCCCAGGCGTATCGGCGATCTAATCCCTTGCACAAATTCTATTGAGGCAGGGGTTGTTTTAAATATCTTGGATTTAATAGCATTGGTTCCGATATCAATTGATGCAATTTTCATTTAATCATCGTCCATGTATTTACTTAAAACTTGGTATTGTTCATAGTCCAAATTACTAAATTCGACGCCTTCCAATAGGACTTTATAGTTATTGATATTTTTAGACCAGGTTAAGGGTTTCAGCAGTTTTTTATTCTCATAATCTGTCTGGTTGAGCAAAAACCTTAATGCGGTTAAGCGAGCAATCATTTTATTGTTTGCATTGATGGCAATCCATGGTGAAAAATCAGGTGAAGTCCTTTCAAACATTTGCTCTTTGTAAAGAGTGAAAGCATCCCATTTTGTAACAATCCGCTCATCATTAGCAGAGAGTTTCCAATATTTGAGCTCAGAATGCTTGCGAGCTTTCATTCGTCTCATTTGTTGGTCCTGCGATAGAGAGAAATAGAATTTAATTATCTCAACGCCGTCATCTATAAGGTTTTGTTCCCATGGGACCACTCGATTCATAAAATCTCTATATTGGTTCTCGCTACAATAGCCCATGACTGGCTCTGTTAAGGCTCTGGTATACCAAGACCTATCCAAGAAAGCGATCTCACCTTTTTTGGGGATCACCTTTTTCCAACGTTGAAACCAATGCGAGGATTCCCATTTGGTTGGGATCCCGAGATTCACATACTTAAAGTTTTTTGGAATGAGATATTGAGTGAAGAATTTGTATGCCGAGCTTTTTCCAGCAGTATCCCTGCCTTCAAACACGATACAAATCCTACGTTTATTTTTAATAACATCTTGTTGGAGCTTTAGGAGTTCAATTTGCAGTCTTCTTTTTTCAAGGCGATAGGACTTATCATTGAGTTTTTGATATTCCTTTTGATCAAATGAAATTAGCATAAATGTTGTTAAACAAGTTATTCAATAATGAGTTTGTTAGATGGCTATTGTATCTTGAGATTGTATTTATAAAATGAAGAAAAATAAAAAATTATAAACAAGATCTTAAAAAGTACTAATATAACCTGATGAGTGAAAATTTAGAAAAACGCATTCAAGAGCTGGAGGATATTCTAGCCATTCAAAACTTAAAACACACTTACCTTAATGCATGTGACGCAAAAGATGTAAAAGGAATGATTGCAACCTTTGTTAACTCGGGTTGCAAGATTGATTATGGGCCAGTGGGCTCTTTCACGAATAGAGAGGATCTTGCTGCAGTTTTTCAAGAGGTAGCATGTCATGAATATATGCTTGAATCTCATCATGCGCATAATCCAATCATTAAAATTATTGATACCTCTTATGCAACTGGACATTGGTCTCTAACTTACAATTTAATTAATACAGAAAATTCATCCATTACAACCTTGCAGGGTGAATACCATGATGCGTACCAAAAAATTGACAATCAGTGGCTTATCAAAGAAACAACCTTTTCTGCACGCTCATCCTTGAATTTAGAAATAGATCAAGAATTGCTAAAGGTTATTTTTGCTGGCAGCCCTTAAGCAGGGGTAGCAATACAACTTAAGAGATAAGCATTAGCAGCTCGGACTGCTTCATTCAGCCCCACATCAGTTAGCCCAGAATTTTCTTTGGTGTTTAATGAGAGGATAGAAATAATAATCTGAGTTACCACTAAGAATACCCCTGATTTGTTAAACATATTTGGCAGTCCTACAGATTTTTCTATGTGTTTTAGTATTGTCTCTGCTATCTCATGCAGATCCGAGCTTTCTATGGGAGGGGAGACAGTGTTTTCTAGGATTAGCTTTTGCGCGCCTTTATTGCTTTGAAAGAATTCAATGATCGAGACAACGCATTCTCTCAAACACAGAGAATAGTCGCCCTCTGAATTTAAAGCTATGGTTTTATTAAGATGTTGATTGCAATCTTGAACATATCTTTTAATCAAGGCCTGCTTAATTTCATCTGGAGTTTCAAAGAATTTATAGGTAGAAGTTCTCTTTAGCTCAGCAAATTCAGAAATTTTTGCAATAGTCAGTGATTCTATGCCGCTCTCATTGAGCAAATCATTAGATGCATCTAAGATCTTTTTTATTCGCTCTATGCTTCTTTTTTGCTTGGGCTTTTGCATGATTTCTTATTATCGACATTTGTTGTAAAAAAACAAATAAATGTGGCTAAATTAAAAAAAATGTTGTATTGTGTCATTTGTGTGACATTATTGTGTCGCAAAGGAAACTAAAATTATGAATACAAAAAAAGTACTTAAGCAGCAGGGATTGCTTCCAAAAACTTCCAAAGCAAATGAAATGCAGTTGTTTGGGTTTCTCTCAATGTGGGTAGTTTTGTCTGCAGTAATTTATTTCTCTTAAAAAAAATAATTTTTTTCCTGGTTCAAGAAAAACCTCTTTCTTAAAAATTTAAATGTGCCAGTTTCTGCACGTTTACTCCATTTAATTGTAACAAAACTGCAATCTAATTTTCATCAAGAGCTTGTTTAATTAACCTCATAAATTAATTATCACTTTCTTATGGAAACTTTGTTTTTAGAACCTTATACAATTTTACTAATCGCTGGTTTTATTGGTTTTTTTATGGCGTTTGGAATTGGTGCAAACGATGTGGCTAATTCTATGGGGACGTCAGTGGGTAGCAAAGCTATCACTATCAAGCAAGCTATTATTATTGCAGCAATATTTGAATTTCTCGGTGCTTTTCTTGCTGGCGGCGAAGTCACATCCACCATTAGAAAAGGTATCGTAGATCCCCAGCTATATGTTGATGAAACTAACATCTTTATAATTGGGATGCTGTCGGCACTTCTTGCTGGCGGAACTTGGTTGTATGTTGCCAGTTTAAGAGGCTGGCCTGTTTCCACAACTCATACCATTGTTGGATCTATTATTGGTTTTGTTTTAATCACCAAAGGAGTTGATGCAGTTTCATGGGGAAAAGTAGGCAATATCGCTATGAGCTGGGTTACTTCCCCATTATTCTCTGGCACATTAGCATTTGGTCTTTATATTTCAGCTAAAAAACTTATTTTAGACAGATCTAATCCTGGTGAAGCTGCTATAAGGTACATTCCTTTTTATAGCTTTCTTGTTGCTGTAGTCATTTCCTTGGTTACAGCAAGGAAGGGATTGAAGCATGTTGGGGTTGAGTTCAGCGATAATGAAGTTTATTTATTTATTGCAATATTTAGCTCACTAGTTGGGCTGGCAACAGCATTTTTCTTAAGAAGAAATAAACAACAGATTATGCGAGAGGGCGGCATTGAATTCGCATTTGGATTGTTAATGATAGTTTCAGCCAGTGCCATGGCCTTTGCTCATGGCTCTAATGACGTGGCTAATGCAATTGGCCCATTGGCTGCGATTGTAAGTGTGGTTGATACTGGTGCAATTGGATCAAAAGCAGCCATCAGCCCTTGGGTTTTATTTGTTGGTGCTATTGGTATAGTTTTTGGTTTAGCTACCCTTGGATCAAGAGTTATTACAACTGTTGGTAGAAAAATTACTGCTCTTACACCTAGTCTTGGGTTCTCGGCAGAAATGGCTACAGCTTCGACAGTTGTAGCTGCATCCTATTTAGGCTTTCCTATCTCAACAACTCACACTTTAGTTGGTGGAGTTATAGGTGTTGGTTTGGCAAAGGGAGCGGAGCATCTTGATTTTGCATCAATCAAAAGAATTATAGCCTCATGGCTTGTAACAATCCCTGCGGGAGCTGCCTTTACTGTTTTATTTTACGTACTACTAAGGATTATTTTTGGAGTTTAAAGAATGGCTCTTAGGTCTATTTATGTTGCAGTTTTTATAATATTTGGAATTAATAATCAGCTTTACGCATCACATGATTGGTATGGCAAAGTATTTGTTGATTATCAATCTACTTCAAATGATATAAATGGTAATAAAACCGATGTAAATAATAATGCTTCAAGATTTGGAATTAAAGGCAGCTTCTTATTATCAGATAACTCTAAACTTAAGTTAGTTTATCAAGCAGAGTATCAATTTGATCCTGTTGATGGAAAAGCAAGAGGCGAGGATGGCACCTTAAAACAGCGTAATACCTTTATTGGCATTCAAACAAATCTAGGCATGCTTTTTGCTGGCACACATGATTCAGCCTTTAGAAAATCTCAATTAAAAATAGACTTATTCAATGACCTGGCTCCAGACATTAAGAATATCTTGCATGGTGAAAATCGTCTAAAGGATTTTGTTGGTTATACCACGCCAAAGTACATGGGTAAGGTTTCTGCAACATTTAATAGCTTCAAGAATCCATCATTCTCAGGTAAAAAGTACAGATCTTACTCAGTCAATTTTTCTGGAGATCTCTTTCAAGCAGCCATTGGGATTGATGACTCAATGAGTGGATATGATTCCACAAGACTTAGTATTTTAATTCCATTAGATAATTCAAAAATCGGATTATTAAATCAAAAGACTAAAAATCTCTCATCAGGCAATACAAACAATGGCTATGTTATAAGTTTCTCAAGAAAAATTGGCCCAAAGGGAACATTTAAAATTCAGCACGCCTCATCAAGTATGAAAATTGATTCAGGCAGGCACACAACCATCGGATATGATTATCAGTTGAGGAAATCTTCCAAGATTTTTACGTTCTATTCACAGCAGGAGTCCTCAAACAAAAGAAAGGCTAAGGATATTCTTTCAATTGGCATAGAGCACAAATTTTAAAAATTCAAATACTATAGCGTTGGAGTTACAATGCCAAAATGTCTAAATTTATAAAACTATCCTTAATACTAAATATTTTCTTGTTCGTGGGGTGTTCCGATAATAACTCTATCATTGCGATAGCAGAGACGGAGCCAGTTACAACAAGTGGCGATGCTGCAGATGACCCGGCAATAGTTATTAATTATAGCAAGCCACAGCAGTCAATAATTCTTGGAACTGATAAACGAGCAGGAGTCTATGCATATGATCTTTCTGGAAAAAAAATATCGTATGCTGCGCTGGGTGAAATAAATAATATAGATGTAAGACAGGTTGATAATAAAATTTATGTGGCTGCATCAAATAGAACAGCTAAATCAATTGAGTTTTGGGAATTTAATCAGCAAGAATTTTTTAATAATCTTCCGCAATCAGACAATCTCTTCGATATTGCTGCTAGGTCAATGACCATCCCAACAAATATAGATGTTTATGGTATTTGCGCCGGCTTGATTGATGAAGTACCAATCGTTTTTATTACAGAGGATAAAGGTCCTCGCGTTGAGTTATGGGTACCTCAGACTCGAACACTCATAGGCACTTTCAGCAATGGGGGCGAATCAGAAGGCTGCGTTTTTGATGATGAAAATAAGACGGTATTTATTTCAGAGGAAGAGGTGAATGGGGTTTTAAAAGCCTACAACTTAAATAATGAATTTCCATTTGAAAGTCCCTTCATTGTGGATTCTCGAGAGGGAAATATTGGCGGTGATCCAGAGGGACTAACAATCTACAAAACTTCTGAAAAAGAGGGTTATATCTTACTTTCATCCCAAGGAGATAATAAATACAACGTTTATAATCGAACTTACCCTCACGAATTTATCTCAAGTTTTACCATTGACGATGATCCAAAAGGTATTGATGGCACGTCAGAAACCGACGGCATTGATGTTACAAACTATAATCTAAGAGGAAAATTTTCTAAGGGTTTAATGGTCGCTCAGGACGGTTACAACTATGATGGGGAAGAGCTGAAGAATCAAAACTTTAAAATTGTTCCTTTTAAGCCCATTCTTAAATCTATAAATAAAAGTAAGTAGTTTTTATTCTTTGGTTGAGGATTCAATAAGTTCCGTTGAGTAGCCTGAGTAAACCTCTATAAATTCTGGATGAGTCAAAATCCAAAATTCATTGTTTTCAATTTTCTTAAAAACAATGGTAGCTAAGTCTTCTGGAGTCATACCTTCTTTGACACCATCGGCAAGCCACTGAGCGTTGTTCTTGGCACTTTCATGTTGGTCAATTGAGGATTCATCAAGATCTAAGCCCAGGTGATCTCTTTCTATGATGTTGGTTTGAACCAACCCAGGGCAAAGTACTGATACTCCAATTTTGTCATTGTCTGCTAGGTCCTCGTGCAAGGTTCGAGTTAAACCGACAACTGCATGCTTGGTGGTTGTATAAGGCGCCAGAGCAGGGCCAACGATGATACCTGCCATGGATGATGTATTAATAATGTGACAGCGCTCTTGGCTGGCAATCATCTCATCGACAAAGAGATTTAAGCCATAAATTACACTCATTAAATTTACATCAATAATTCGTTGCCAGTTTTTTTGATCAGCTTTCCAGGCTCGACCCTCTAAAAAGATTCCTGCGTTATTAAAAAGGAAATGAACTGTACCAAACTCACTTTCAACTTGTTCTTTCGCTTTTAAAAAATCTTCTAAGTTAGATACATCACACTGGATGATCATGGAGGGACACTCTGCCATAAGGCTATGCGTCTCACCTAAACCATCTGCGTTGAGGTCCATTAAGACAACATTCATTTGAAGTTTTGCAGCATGCAATGCTAGACCTCTGCCAATCCCACTCGCAGCGCCAGTGATTAAAGCAGTTTTATTTTTAAAAATATCAGCTTGCAAGATATCCGCCATCAATAGGGTGGTAGGATCCAGTGATATAAGACGCCTCGGATGATGCTAAGAAATAAATTAAGTTGGCTACCTCATCTGATGTTGCAACTCGATTCATAGGAATGCGTTGCAGCATGTATTGCATGATGTTTTCATCTTTCATGAGTTCTGTATTCATGGGTGTATCAATGACACCAGGACCAATGGCATTAGCTCTGATGTTCATGGTGGCATAGTCTTGTGCAATTGACTTGGTTAAACCCACCACTGCATGTTTAGATGCTGCATAGGATGCTTGGGCTGCACTCGCTCTTACTCCCATGATCGAGGCAACATTCACGATTGCCCCCTCATTAATTTTGAGCGCTGTTGCCAGTTTTAAGAATTCTCGACATGCATAAAAAGTACCATGCAAATTAATATCGATGGTTCTATGCCATTCATCTACTGAATATTGATGCAACGGATTCAAGGCTGGGCTGATACCAGCACAATTAACCAGAACTTGTGCAGGTCGATTATGAGCTAGCAAGTCAGCAAAAATTTCTTCTACTTGGGCATGATTGGTAATGTCGCAATATGCAAAATTTACATTACAAGTAGCTGATTTAAGGTTATTTACTGATGCTTGTCCTGTTTCTTTATTTGCATCTAATATCAATACCTCATAGCCTTCTTTTAAAAACCGCTGAGTGGAACTTAATCCTATGCCTGATGCACCTCCAGTAATGATCGCTAATGGTTGTATTGCTTTATCTGACATAGTTTTTCTCTATAAATTTATTTGATTTCATTGCATCTAATCAACTATAACCAATCATGAGTTTGCGAACAATGTCCAAATAATTTTGTAATCATTGACAAAAAAAATCCACTTGATACACATTGATTGTTGAACGTAATTGTAAGATAGTAAAATTCCAATGATGCATGCTGATAAATACATACAAGCTTTAATAAAAAACCAATCTTTTTTTGAAATTCATCGAGAAAAAGTTCTTGGCGTTGAAATGGACGTGTTTAAAAATCGACCCAGATCTTTGGTAGATTTTATTGATCTCTCAGCAAGCCATGGAAAAAAACCATATTTAATTTATCAAGATCATGTTGTCAGTTTCTCTCAACATCATGACTTGGTAAAAAAAGCAGCCCATATTCTTCAATCAGAATACAGAGTTAAACCTGGTGATAGGGTTGCTATATACGCCGCTAATTGCCCTGAATGGATAATATTTTTTTGGGCCACAGTAAGCCTTGGTGCGATTGCTTGTGGTTTGAATGGTTGGTGGAAAGGCTCCGAAGCAATGAAGGCAATCAATGACGCTGATCCTAATGTTGTTATTTCTGATCAAAAAAGATTTACGAGAATTTCTGATCAGGTAAAACACTCAACCTTAATCATTGAAGAGATTGACTTGGCATCATATGTTCATAAAATTAACTCTTTTGTGCGCATAGACGAGGATGAGTGCGCCTGCCTTTTATATACCTCAGGCACAACCGGTACTCCCAAGGGTGTGATGACTTCACACAGATCAATGATTGCAAACTCAACCTTGCAGATGCTTCAAGGGGCAGCCGTTTCACAAGATTCATCAAGTCATGGCATAGACTGGTCTCTTAACGCTCCCACAAGTCTCTTAACATCGCCTTTGTTTCATGTTTCAGGTTTGTCTGCAGGCGCAGTAACCAGTTTATTTGCAGGCTCTACAACTCTAGTCTATGACGGCAGATTCTTAGCAGATAAAGTAATCAAGCTAATACAAAAATTTAATATTACATCTTGGGGTGGAGCTGTTCCAACTGCACTAAAAAGAGTTCTAGATGAAGCCGAGCTCAATAGTTTAAATCTTGAAAGTGTATTAGTTGTAGGTGGTGGCGGAGCTCCCATGCCTCCAGAATTAATTGAGCGAACAAAGAAAGTATTTCCTAATTCTAAATATAGTTTTGGCTATGGCTATGGGTTAACAGAATCAGGAGCTATCACTATTATCAATTGGGGTGAGAATTTGAAAGCTGAACCAACTTCACCTGGTCAACCTATGCCAACAATCAAAGTTGAATTGAGAGATGAAGATGGCCAGTTAATTACTGCAGATTCTACTGAGGGTGAAATATATGTCCAAAGTCCCTCTGTGATGCTTGGTTACTTCAATAATCCAGATGCATCTGAAGCAGCTCTTACCAATGACAGGTGGTTGCGAACTGGAGACTGGGGTTATAAAAAAGGTTCTCTGTATTTTATTTCATCAAGGAGAACAGATCTTATTTTAAGAGGTGCTGAAAATGTTTACCCGCAAGAAATTGAGCTTATTTTAGATGCCCATGAGCATGTTAAAGAATCAGCTGTAATTGGTGTTCCACACGATGATTTGGGTGAGGAGGTTATGGCGATAATATCAAGTGAGCATTCTCAAATCAGTGATAGTGATTTAGCCACCTGGGTCAGAAATGAATTAGCAGACTTTAAAGTGCCCTCAAAATGGAAATTCATTAACTCACCTTTACCAAGAAATGCTTCCGGAAAATTAATGAAACATGTTTTAATAGATTCATCTAAAAACACAATGGTTGAAGAAGATGAGTGATCCGAAAGATTTGCTAAGAGCTCCTTTTGAGCTTGCATATACCTACAAGCGATCAAATGGACCTGTGATGTCAAAATTCTTTGAAAGCTTGGGAGAGCACAAGATCTTAGGAACAAAAAGTAGTACGGGCAAAGTTTTTGCTCCTGCAGCTGAATTTGATCCAGACACACATGAGGCCTTGAGTGAGATTATTGAAGTTGGTCCGGGTGGGGTGGTTGAGACTTTTAGTTGGATTGAGAATCCTCAACATCATCATTTAATAAAGCAACCTTTCGCTTTTGCATTGATAAAGCTTGATGGTGCAGACACCTCGATGCTGCATATGATTACCAATTGTGATGAATCCGATCTTTGCATTGGCTCAAGAGTGACAGCTATGTGGTCGGAGACCCAAGAGCAAAGAATCACAGACATTCAATTTTTTATATTAGAATCATGAGCGCAGAAGATACACCAAAAGATTATTCAGAATCTCCAATTAACTTGGAGTATCACTACACGGCTGGATCAGCCACGACAAGATTCTTGAATCAAGTCAAAGAAGGCAACATTGTTGGTCAGGGCTGCCCAAAATGCAAAGCCGTATACGTGCCACCCAGAGGAAGCTGTCCTCGATGCGGAGTAGCAACAGACATAGAAATTCCATTAACCGATAAAGGTTGCATAGAATCCTTTACTGTCGTGCATATCCCCATTCCAGGAAATCCTATTGTGCCACCTTATGTTTGCGCCATGATCAGATTAGACGGGGCAAATATTTCTTTTTTACATTTGATTCAAGAAGTAGATATTAAAGAAATTAGAATAGGGATGCGTATACAGGCTGTATGGAAACCAAAAGATGAGTGGACCCATTCTTTAGAGAACATCAAATGGTTTGCTCCCATCGATGAGCCAGATGTAGATGTTGCAACTTTGAGGTTTACAGAATCATGAAGAAAGTAGCTATTGTTGGCTATGCGCAACATCCCATATTAAAAAATGCAGGCGCTTTAAATGAGGTTGAGTTGATCATGCCGGTCGTTCATCAGCTGTTTGATGATTTGGGAATCAGCCAAAAGGATATCGATTTTACCTGCTCTGGGAGTTGTGATTATTTGCAGGGAGCTGCTTTTGCATTTGTAGAAGGATTGTCAGCCATTCAAACCGATCCACCGATTAAAGAATCTCATGTTGAGATGGATGCAGCATGGGCCATGTATGAATCAATGTTAAAAATTCAAATGGGTGATGCTGAGACAGCCTTAATATATGGATTTGGTAAATCATCCCCAGGAGATCTGGATGCAATTATTTCCTTGCAAATGGATCCATATTATATTTCACCGCTTTGGCCTGACCGAGTAAGTTTAGCGGCCCTTCAAGCTAGAGTTCTGCTTGATCAAAATATCATTACCCCAGAGCAAATGCTCGCGACAGTCATTGAAGCAAGAGCTAACTCAAAAAATAATAAGAACGCCTTAATCACAGATTTAATTGACGAGTCAGATTATCTAAACAACACAATGGTATCCTCTCCATTAAATCAGTTAGATTGCCCGCCAATTTCAGATGGCTCTTCTGCGATGATTATTGCATCAGAGGAAAAAGCTTACGAATTTACAGATTATCCTATTTGGATAGAGGGCATTGATCACAGAATTGAATCATCAAATCTAGGCTCTAGGAATCTTGCTACCTCTAATACTTTGCAAGCTTCAATCAACCAATTAAATTTAAACAATATAAAGTTTGATGTTGCTGAACTACATACCCAATTTAGCCATGAACTACCTTTTTTAAAATCTTTATTAAATCTTCAAGATGTTCCAACCAATCTTTCAGGCGGTCCATTGGTTGGGAACGTAATGATGTGTGCAGGACTTGATGCAATCGGCAAGACTTATGAATCACTTAAAAACAATCAATTCACCCATGGCCTAGCTCACGCAACTTCTGGTCCTTGTCTTCAACAAAACATGTTGGTTCATTTGGAGACACAAAAATGATTCAAGCAGGTGTAATAGGGGTTGGGCAAACAAAATATGATGCGAAGAGACGTGATGTTTCTATGGCAGGGTTAGTCAGAGAAGCCATTGATAATGCAATGTTAGCAGCCAATCTTGAATGGGATGCGATTGATGCTGTGATCTTGGGTAAAGCTCCAGATATGTTTGAAGGCGTAATCATGCCCGAATTATATTTAGCTGATGCAATTGGAGCTGTGGGTAAACCTGTATTGCGAGTTCATACTGCCGGCAGTGTTGGGGGAAGCACTGCAGTGATTGCTGCTTCACATGTTTGCTCGGGTCAGTTTAAGACAGTGCTTACAGTTACCTTTGAAAAACAATCTGAATCAAATGCAACCTGGGCATTATCACCGCGTTATCCATATTCTCCTCATATCAATGCAGGTGCAGGAGGCTACTTTGCTCCTTTTATAAGAGAATATATACGCAGGTATGAGGCACCAGAGCACATTGGTTGGAAAGTTGCTGCCAAAGATCGTCAAAATGCTTTAAAAAACCCATTAGCTCATCTTCATATACCTGGCATAGATGAGAAAATGGTAAGTGATACACCTATGCTTTGGGAGCCTTTGCGGTATCTTGAAAGTTGCCCATCTTCTGATGGTGCATGTGCCATGGTAATTACCGCCCAAGATCAAGTAGGGTCAAGAAATGTTGCATGGATTAAGGGCATGGCTGTTAGGTCAGAGGGTACCTTGTCTGCAGGCAGGGATGAAGTAAACCCCCAAGCTGGAATTGACTGCGCAAAAGATATTTACAATCAAGCGGGTATTAGCAATCCATTCAATGAAATCGATTGTGCTGAAATCTATGTACCATTTTCTTGGTATGAGCCCATGTGGTTAGAGAACCTTGGATTTTGTGATTTAGGTGAAGGTTGGAAATTGACAGATAAAGATGCGACAAAGATTGATGGAGAAATGCCATTCAATATGTCTGGTGGTGTTTTGTCATCTAATCCAATTGGTGCATCTGGAATGATCAGGTTTGGTGAGGCTGCACTGCAGGTCATGGGTTTAGCAGAGGATCATCAGGTTGAAGATGCCAAAGTTGCCATGGGCCATGCTTATGGTGGCGCCGCGCAATTTTTTGCTATGTGGATTGTTTCATCAACACTTGACTAGTTAGGAGAATCTTATGAATACAGACCATGCGATAGTTGAAGAGAAAGGGCACATTATGGTGATCACACTCAATCGACCTGAAAAACGAAATGCTTTGAGCCCTGGGATGCTTGTAACTATTTATGAGGCTTGGAGAAAGCTTGATGAAGATCCAAATTTACGTTGTGCAGTTTTAACTGGAGCCGGTGGAACTTTTTGTTCAGGGGCTGATTTAAGCGCCATGAAAGATGGCAACGAAGATTCTCAAATGATGGAAAAGCTTAAAGAGATTCCTGATTTGCATTGGCAATCTTTACTTCGACATAACAGACCAACCAAGCCTATTATTGCAGCTGTTGAAGGCTTTGCTCTTGCTGGTGGAACTGAAATTTTACAGGGAACAGATATCAGAGTTGCTGGTAAAAGCGCAGTTTTTGGTTTATCAGAGCCACTTAGAGGTCTATTTCCATTGGGTGGTTCTACCGTTCGGCTTAGACGTCAAATCCCATATACTCTTGCAGCTGAGGCATTGCTGACAGGTAGAAGAATTTCTTCTGAGGAAGCATTAAGATTTGGTTTGATAGGCCATGTTGTTGAGGATGGAGAAGCGCTAACAAAAGCCATGGAAATCGCTGAAGTTGTGAGCGAAAATGCTCCTTTATCAATTCAAGCCATTGTTAAATCACTTCGTGAGATTGATGAAAGCTATCCCGAAGCTGAAGCCCTAGAAAAAGAACTAGAAATAGGCCAGCCAATTTTTTCTACAGAAGACATGATGGAAGGGTTAACTGCATTTGCTGAAAAAAGAAAACCAAACTTTAAAGGAAAGTGAATAAACTTATTGTAGAAACCAATGAGGGCATTCGCACTCTAACTTTTAATCGTCCTGAAACAAAAAATGCATTTGATGCAGAATTATGGGGGCTGTTTAGAGATGAGTTAAATTCAGCCAGCGATGACTCAGATATTTTTTCAGTGGTAGTTACAGGATCTTCCAATACTTTTTCATCAGGTGTTGATTTAAGCAGCATGATGGGAGATGGAGGGGCTGAATACGAAGAACCTTTTGAGACTTGCATCGATGCACTGGTTAATTTTAAAAAACCATTAATTGCAGCTGTTGAGGGAGCAGCAGTGGGAGGCGGTGCTACAATTCTTTTGCATTTTGATGCTGTTTTTATCGCTCCGAATACTAAGATAAAATACCCATTTTCTGATCTAGGTCTAGCCCCTGAGGTGGGCAGCACTTTTTTATTGTTTCAGTCATTAGGGTATCAACAAGCCGCACAACTTCTCTTTGAAGCAAACCCAATTGATGGCACAAAATACCATGAACTAGGTTTAGCAAAATATGTTGGAGAAGATTTTTTAGCTGAGGCAAATAAATATGCACAATCTCTAAAAGAGCAATCACTCAGCTCCATCATAGAAACAAAAGCTATATTAAAATCATTCATGCAAGAGGATATTGTTAAATCTAGATCCATGGAAACAGCAGCAATGAAAAAATTATTTGGCTCAGAAGATAACTTAAAGGCCGTTGAAAAATTTTTTGCTAGAAAAAATAGTTAATTATGTCATTTGAAAGAATCCAGCTTTTTTTAGAAACGAATCCTGAGTACGGCTGGATGCTTGTCTTTCTTTTTGGTTTTCTGGAATCAATGATTATTACAGGCAGTTTTATGCCTAGCGCTATACTTTTTTCATTATGCATTTACCTCTACAACATTGAGCTCTTAACACTGCCATGGATATGTGGCATTGCATTCCTAGGCTCACATGTCGGTGATGTTTGCGGGTTCCTGGTCGGAAAGTCGGTTGGCCCGACTCTAATGAATTCAAAATTTATTAAAAAAAGACAAAAAGCCATCACCAAAACTCAGAGCTTTTTAGATCGGTTTGGTCCTTACACGGTATTGGTTGGAAGATTTATTCCTGCAATAAGACCCCTTGTTCCATTTTTGCTTGGTATTACAGATTTAAGGTTAAAAAGATTTTATCTCGCTGATGTGATCGCATGCTTTGCTTGGGCCATAGCCTTAGCCTTGCTTGTGGTTTCGGTAGGCTCTATATTTAAATAATTATGATTACATTAATAATACTATTTCTATCGATTATTGCGCTTTTGTTTTTGGTGCAGCAGTTATTAAAAAATTCACCTGAAGGACAATTTTTGAAATCCATCAGAGACTTATTACTCATCGTTTTGGCTTTGGGTATTTCTGTGGGTGTTTTTTACATTGGATTTAGGTTGATAAGATTTTTAATATAACGATGGATACTCTTTTTACCAAAATCATCAATAAAGAAATACCTGCTGATATTGTCTACGAGGATGACTTATCTCTTGTGTTTAAAGATATCAATCCACAGGCACCAACCCATCTATTGATCATTCCTAAAAAACCCATCCCTAAACTTTCAGATGCAAGCGAAGAAGATAAAGAGTTGCTTGGTCATTTAATGTGGGTTGCAGGGGAGGTGGCAAGAAACCTAGGTTTGGATGAAACTTTCAGACTTGTCACAAACAATGGTGCTAAAGCCGGACAAAGTGTCTTTCATCTTCACCTACATCTTATAAGTGGCAGACCGCTGCAGTGGCCTCCTGGATAAAGAATGAGCATTGAAGAAAGACTAGATAGATTAGAGTCTCTTGATGAGATCAGGCAGCTTGCCGCTAAGTACTCAGTCACTTTAGATATGCGTGATTTAGATATGCACGTTAATTTATTCGTCCCTGATGTAAGAGTTGGCAAAGATAAGACCGGTCGGCAAGCATTAAAACTTTGGGCTGATGCAACCTTTAGGGATCAGTTTACTGGCACCTCCCATCACATTGGGAACCACATCATAGATTTTGATTCACCTGATTCAGCCATCGGTTTGGTTTATTCAAAAAACGAGCATGAAACTGAAACCGAGTGGGTAATTATGCAGATGCTTTATTGGGACACATACAACAGGGTAGACGGAAGATGGTTGTTTAAAAAAAGGCTTCCAATGTACTGGTATGCAACTGATTTAAATAAACCACCGCTGGGTGAGCAAAAGATGCGATGGCCAGGCCAAGAAAATTATGAGGGATATTTTCACGATTTATTTCCATCCTGGAAAGAGTTTTGGAGCAGTGAATATATACGTGACAATGACGTGACAGAGCCTGTGGAGGCTGATTCGTTTTTGAAGGCTTTACGTCGAGACTCAAAGCCTGGAAAGTTAAGGGTTAAATAATTAAATAAGCTACAATGCCAAGTACAAAAACTAACCCACCTATGCCTAAAACAAATAGTCCTAAGCTTTTTATCGTTTGTGCATCATCATTCATTTGCTCAGTATAACCATCTAATATTTCCATAATCAATCATGAATTCAGAAACAAGATTAACTTTTCCACTTGATGTGGTTCCACAATCTGGAACATTGCACGCAATCAATGAGCATGTTCGTTGGATTAGAATGCCTTTGCCTATGTCTTTGAATCACATAAATCTTTGGGGTCTAGGCACTCAAGACAACCTAACTTTAGTTGATACCGGTATGCATCTTGATGATACTAAAAATGCTTGGGTTAATTTGATAGATCAAGAAAAACTATCAATCAAAAATGTTGTGGTCACACATATGCATCCAGACCATATTGGTATGGCTGGTTGGTTTGTAAAGAAATATAACACCACCTTCAGTATGAGCAGAACTGATTATCTTCAGTGTCGAATGTTATCAGCAGATACAGGTGACAACGTTCCTCATGAAGCGATAGATTTTTATACTCAAGCTGGAATGACAGAAGGGCAGATCAAAGCTTTTACAGAGAGATTTGGTTTCTTTGGGTCCATTATTCATCCTTTACCTCAATCATATAATCGACTCAAAGAGGATGACGTTATTCAAGTCAATGGGATTGATTGGGTGGCTATAGAGGGACGTGGGCACACAATGGAGCATTTATGTTTCTTTTCCAAGGAATTAAATATGTTCATAAGCGGCGATCAATTGTTACCAACTATCAGCTCACATGTTGGCACTTTTCCTACAGAACCTGCGGCCAACCCAGTGGAGGACTGGATTTCTTCTTGCCATAAACTGATTGAAAAATTGCCTGAAGATGTTTTGGTTTTGCCTGCTCATGGAAGACCTTTTATTGGCGCACATAAAAGACTGAATGCTCTTATTAATCATCATGAGCAATCGCTAGAAAAGCTTCATGCTGTCCTTAAAACTCCTAAGCGGGCGGTTGATGTTTTTGACGTCTTATTCAAAAGGGAAATAGATGATACCAATCTAATCATGGCAACTGGTGAATCTTTGGGCCATTTAAATTGCTTGCTTTATAGAGGCTTAATTAAAAAATCTCTTGATAATAATCAATGCTGGTATGAGCAAAGCTAAACTTTCAGCAGAGGCAAAAGCATGGATTCTTTATGACGGAGGAAACTCAGCTTTTGCCACAACTGTAATTGCTGCCTTTTTCCCAATTTTTTTTAATGATTTCTGGGCATCCGGCCTCGAAGCTGAAGTTAAAACCGCCTATCTTGGTTGGGGTCTTACGATTTCTAATCTAGTTCTCTTGTTCACATCACCATTCATTGGCGCGCTGACAGATGTTTCCAGAACAACAAAAATTCTATTTACTGGCTTTGGAGCTATATCTATTATTTCCGTTGCTGTGTTGTATTTTATTCCAGCAGGTTCTTGGCTTCAGGCTTTAATATTTTTTGGTATTGCTAATTATTGCTTTGCAGCAGGTAATACTCTGTACGATAAGATGCTGGTCCAAGTTTCCAATCAAAGCAATATTGCTCGGATATCTAGTTACGGCTTTGCATTTGGTTATCTTGGTGGAGGCTTGCTATTTCTAATCAATGCTGCCATGACAATTAAACCAGAGTTTTTTGGATTATCCAGTGTGGCCGATGCTGTTAGATGGTCTTTCTTGAGTGTTTCTGTTTGGTGGACTTTATTTTTAATTCCTATTTTATTAAAAATTCAAGACAAAGGAGTCAACTTGCCTAGATCTCATTTCAAGCTTGCTTACACCAAAGTGTTTAATACTTTAAAAACAGTCTCAGCAAAGAAAAATGTATTTATTTTTTTATTAGCTTTTTTTCTATACATTGATGGTGTTCACACCATTATGGCAATGGCAGCTGATTTTGCATTGAATTTGGGTCTACCTAGCAGCGATGTAATCATTGCGCTCATCTTGGTGCAATTTGTGGCTTTTCCAACAACTTTGTTGTGGTCTAAGTTTGCTTATAAGTTTGGTGATAAAAACACTTTGCTCTTTACAATCTCTCTTTACCTCATTGTGATTGGATACTCTGCATTTCTTTCTAATGCTATCGAGTTTTATATTCTTGCTTCAATGGTTGGAGCTATTCAAGGCGGCATTCAATCAATCTCAAGGAGTTATTATGCAACTCTCATACCCCAAGATGAATCTGGAGAATATTTTGGATTCTATAATATGTTTGGGCGTGCTGGTGCATTCATGGGACCAGCCCTAGTTGCAATTTTTGTTACTTTTTTTCAGGATACAAGATATGGCTTGATACCTATAGCTGCACTCTTTATCATGGGCGCCATAATTCTTTTAAAGGTTAAAAGCACCAATGAATCTCTTCAGTCGTAACTCAATTATTCTTTATAGCTTATTGGGTTTGGTTAGTTTATTTTTAGCAGGCTTTATTCGAAATCTTTTACAATTTAATACTTGGTTAGAGGTCTTTATCACCTCATGTATCATTATTCCAATGTATATGCTCGCAAGAAAAATTTTTTCAAAATTTCTTCAAAATTAATGGAAGATTTATCTGAAGTCCTCAAGAAACACCTACCTAAAATAAGAGATCAAAAAGAGGGTGAAACCACTCCTGAGTATCTTAATTATATTAATGCAAAAGTTAACAAGGCTCATGAAGAGTTAATCAAACTTAGTCCTTTTTATAAAATATCTGAAACCCTAAAAATTTCAAAACCTCTATCGTTAAAAGATATCAAAGATATTTTTAATGAAGTAAAAAAGCATCGATCTGCTTAATAAAATAAAATTGAGTTTCTGAGCTTGATTAATTTTTTAGGTGTATGATTTATTTTATGAATTGGTACAGAATTAAAACATCTTTTATTGGCATTAAAAGATTAATCACCTTATCAAAAGAAGATAAGCAAGCTTGTATTGATGCATATAAATTTTTTCAGAGCATGCAGGATGGAGCAAAAACTCAAACAGAAGATGAAACAAAAGCTGTTGCCGCTTACTACAAAGTTTTAAATAATATGCTTTCAGTTTTTGATTTAGAGAAACTGTATATTCCTCCTCAGCTTGATGACTCATTGGGGCTTTATGGCAATCAGTTGCTTTGTGAGCAAGCTCTCTTAAGCGAATTAAATTTAACCAACCCAGCTTCATCTCACTTATTAGATATGGGATGTGGAAGGGGAAGAATTTCTCACTATTTTGCCTCACTCACTGGTGGCCAAGTATCGGGATATAACATTGATCCTAACCAGATAGAAAATGCAGAGGATTGGGCTAAAGAAACCAATATGAATGATCGGTTGCATTTTAAGGTTGGCGATCATCATAAGCCTTTAGAATACGACTCAGAAAGCTTTGATGGGTGCTTTTCATTTCAGGCAGTCTGGCCCTTTTTTAAAAAAGAGGAGTTAGATAGTTGTGCGCAAGAAATGTTTAGGGTTTTAAAGCCTGGCGCAAGGTACGCTTGCTCAGAGTACTTGCTGTCACCATATTTTGATTGGGCCAATGATGAGCATGCTAACCTACATAAGAAATATCTCCCAACCCTTGCTGCTACTCAGTCTATGTACCCTGCAGATGTTTGCAAGGCGCTTGAAAGAGCTGGTTTTAAAATCCTTTTATCAGCCCCTTCTAAAAGTCCTGCATGGCCTATATGTGAGCAAAAACGAAATTTAATTTTAAGAGTCAGAAAGGTGATTAGATTTTTTCAAAGCATAAAACTTATGCCTGCTTGGGTGGAGGAGTCTCTTGATTTGCTGCAAACAGGTGGCCAATCATGGACAGATGCTGAAAAAGCTAAGATTGCTGATTTAAATTGGAGAATAGTTGCTGAGAAGCCAGGCTAATTTTTAGACAAGACCTCTTTTAACAGTTTTGGCCTATCAGTAATAATTCCATCTACACCAAGATCAATTAATTTTCTCATTGTATTTTCATCATTAATTGTCCAAACATGAATTTTTAAACCAATGCTTTGGACATATTTTACAAATCTTCTGGTTACTAGCTTGATGCCATAGTGATATATGGGAACTTGCAAACAGTCTCCATAAATTGTTTTATTGTATAACCCAAAACTAGCCAATAAGAGTTTTAGAATCTCTTTTGGGCCCATCGATAAACATGTATCAGGAAATTTCTTTCTGACTTTTTGGAGTCTATTACTGCTAAAACTAGCTATACAAATTCTATCAAAGGCACTCAAGTTTTCTATTACTTTCATAGCTGGTAGTGCAACTTCATCTGTTTTTAGGTCAATTTGAAACAGTGCATTTGGGAATTGGGTGAGCGCGGTTTCTAATTTTGGAATTTGATAGGATTCAAATAATTTTAATTTCTCAATCTGATCGCTATGAAGAGAATTGAATTTCACCTCCATATTTAATAGCCTGCTTAAATCATCATCATGGAAGATATAAGGTATTCCATCTGCAGATAACTGAACATCTGTTTCAATGTAAGAAGAACCAAGCCCTATAGCATAACTAAAGGATTCCAAGGTATTCTCAGGAGCTTCTTCGCTTCCACCTCTGTGAGCTGAGATTGAAACGCCTGATTGATTTAAATAGGGATGAATCGTCATTTTATTATTGTACTTAGATTGGTGTAAAATCACTAAATTCAATTCAAATGATTAAATTATAAATATTGATAAATATGATCGACCAAGACATCCTAATTCAAGAGGGCATTAACCTGCTTTTAACTGGCATGGTCATTGTTTTCACATTCTTAGTATTGTTAATTATTTCAGTCAATGTACTGAGGGTATTTTTTTCATCCCCAATTCAAGATAATGGGTTAAGTCACAGCGCTAGCAACTTATCAGCTAGGGTTAAGAATGATACCCATCATAAGATTATCAAAGAAGTTCTTGGAGGCATGAGATCATGACAGAATCTAAAAAAATTGGGGTCACAGAAGTTGTTTTAAGGGATGCTCATCAATCGTTGCTTGCAACCCGATTTAGATATCATGACATGGAAGCTGCTTTAAAGAATTTAGATGATGTTGGTTTTTGGTCAGTCGAATCATGGGGTGGAGCAATTTTTGATTCATGTATCAGATACCTCGGCGAGGACCCATGGGAAAGGATTCGAAAAATCAAATCCATGATGCCCAATACCCCTCAGCAGATGCTACTCAGGGGCCAGAATTTATTAGGTTATAAACATTATTCAGATGATGTAGTTAATAAATTTGTTGAGTGCTCAAAAAAGAATGGCGTCGATGTTTTTAGAGTATTTGATGCTTTAAATGACACACGAAATATGCATCAGGCATTACAAGCCGTCATAGCTGTCGAAGGTCACGCTCAAGGGACTATCTCTTATACAACCAGTCCTGTTCATACGATTGATTTATGGGTGGATCTAGCAAAAAATATACAAGATATGGGCGCTGACTCTCTGGCAATAAAAGATATGGCCGGTTTGTTGAAGCCATATGTTGCATTTGAGTTGGTCTCAAGACTTAAAGAGGAGCTAGAAATCCCTATCCATCTCCATTGTCATGCAACCACAGGTTTTTCAGTTGCAACAGGCGTTAAAGCAATTGAGGCTGGTTTAGATAACATTGATACATCAATTTCCTCAATGAGTATGACATATGGGCATACACCCACTGAAACAATGATCAGCATTCTTGATGGAACAAATCGAGAAACCGAATTAGATCTTGATAAGCTAATACCAATTGCTGAGCATTTTCAGGCTGTTAGAAAGAAATATAAAAATTTTGAAGGTTCGCTTAGAGGTGTGGATGCTAGAATCATAGCCTCACAGGTTCCTGGCGGAATGTTAACAAACCTTGAAAACCAGCTTAAAGCTCAGGATTCAATTGATAAGTTTGATGAAGTCATTCAAGAAATTCCTAAAGTCAGAGAAGAGCTAGGCTACATACCTCTAGTAACACCAACATCTCAAATAGTCGGCACTCAATCGGTAATAAACGTGTTATCTGGTTCAAGATATTCAACGATTACTAATAAGGTTAAGTCTTTACTTAAGGGAGAGTATGGCGCAACACCTGCACCAGTCAACAAAGATTTGCAGCAACAAGCCATTGGTGAAAGTGCAGTCATTACATGCAGACCTGCAGATCTCCTCAACGAAGATTTTCAATCATCTGCAGAAGATTTCAAAACAGCTATTGCTGAAAAGGCTATTTTGGCTGAAGCCTCAGATGAAAATATACTTATCTATGTGATGTTCCCAGAAATCGGGCTCAATTATTTGCAGAATGCTGATAATTTAGACTACTTTGAGCCTGAACCACTGGAGATCAATCAACTCAATGATGTTTCATATTTAGTTACAGTAGATGATCATGAATATTCAGTAACTTTAAAGGCAGATAATTCAGTAACAATTAATGATGGCTCACCCACGAAAGAAGTTTTAGTTTCTCCTGCCGCTCAAGCTGGTACTGGAACAGTAATAGAGGCTCCCTTGGGTGGAAATATTTTTAGACTAATTGCAACAGAAGGAGAGTCTGTTGGAATGGATTCAACTGTTCTCATTTTAGAAGCTATGAAAATGGAAACTGAAATAAAAGCTCCTGCTGCAGGAGTCATAGGTAAAATATTTGTTCAGCCGGGCGATACAGTTAAGCCTGGAAATCCTCTATTTGAAATTATTAACTAATGAATTTTGAAGCTATTTTTTCAAGCTTAGGCATTTTTAGCTTAAGCTTTGGACAATCAACCATGCTTGTTGTCGGTCTTTTAATTTTATATTTAGCTATCAGCAAAAAATTTGAACCCTTGTTACTTTTGCCTATTGGTTTTGGAGCAATTCTTACAAACATTCCTGAAATTGGTTTAGCTCTGAGCCCCATAGAGAAGTTAATTTATTTTTCAAATTCAGAGGAGCTAGCAGGAGCATTGAGTTTGGTTGTTCTCGGTGATGCTGAATCGTTATCTTCCTTTATTAAAACAGCTTCCCATTCTCAGTTATGGCTATTAAATGAATATGCTGCGGAGCTTGGATATACAGCAGGAATCTTAAATACTTTTTATTCAGTAGCAATTGGTTCCGGGGTTGCACCGTTGGTAATTTTTATGGGTGTAGGAGCTATGACAGATTTTGGTCCGATGCTAGCTAATCCTAAAACTTTAATATTAGGTGCTGCTGCACAATTTGGTATTTTTGCAACTGTGATTGGCGCTTTGCTTTTGAATAAGTTAGGAGTAGTTTCATTCACTTTAAAGCAAGCTGCGGCAACTGGAATTATTGGTGGCGCGGATGGCCCAACTGCAATTTATGTCTCTTCAATTTTAGCTCCAGAGCTTTTGGGGGCAATTGCTGTTGCAGCCTACTCATATATGGCATTAGTGCCATTGATACAACCTCCGATTATGAGGCTCTTGACTACAAAAACTGAAAGAACCATCAAAATGGTCCAACTAAGAGAAGTTTCACAAAAGGAAAAAATAATTTTTCCTATTATTTTGGTTTTTCTCGTAGGCTTGATGTTACCAAGTGCAGCTCCACTTATCGGTATGTTCTGTTTTGGAAATTTAATGAGGGAGTCTCTGGTTGTTGAGAGATTGAGTGAGGTTGTACAAAATTCACTGATTAACATAGTGACAATTTTTTTAGGCTTGGCCGTTGGATCAAAACTAGCCGCTGATCAATTTCTGACCCCTGAGACTCTGGGAATTCTGTCGCTGGGAATCATAGCTTTCTCAATTGGAACAGCTTCAGGTGTTTTAATGGCAAAATTAATGAATCTATTAAGTTCCAATAAAATCAATCCGCTGATTGGCGCTGCTGGCGTTTCAGCAGTTCCAATGGCTGCGAGAGTTGTAAATAAAGTAGGGTTAGAAAATGATTCTCAAAACTTTTTACTCATGCATGCTATGGGTCCAAATGTAGCTGGAGTAATTGGTTCCGCAGTTGCAGCCGGAGTCATGATCCAGCTTCTAGCTTAATGCAATGGATCCCTTTAAAAATATTAGACCTTATACTGATGCTGAAGTAGCGGAAGTTCTTCAGTCCCTTGCTAATAATCCATCTGTTTTAAAAGCTTTAATAGGATTGCAGTATCCAGGAATTATCTCAAAAGTTCCTTTTATAAAATTTTTTGTTAAACAAAAACTTACTTCTCAAATAAAAACCATTCAAACAATTGACGACTATCAAATGGTATTTAAGGATTTGATGGAAAAAGTTGTGAAAGAATCCATTGCATCTTTTAAGGTAAACGGTCTTGAGAGATTAGATAAAAATGAAAGCTATCTCTTCATTTCAAATCATAGAGATATTTCTTTAGATGCGGCTTTGCTTGCTCTTCATCTACATAAATCTGGTTTTAGAACATTCAATATTGCTGTCGGCAATAATCTCATGGAGGAGACCTGGGCTTCAGATCTATTTCGACTAAATAAAAGTTTTATTATCCAAAGATCTGGTGGAACTAAAAAAGAAATATATTCAGGCCTGTCACTTGCCTCACAATTTATTCATCAAAGCATATTTCAAGATAGTACATCCGTATGGATTGCTCAAAAACAGGGTAGAGCAAAAGATGGTATTGATGAAACAGATCCCGCTCTGTTAAAAATGATTCATCTCACTGAGAGAAAATCACAACCTGAAGCAAGTTATTTTAATTCTCTTAAAGTGGTATCAGTGTCAATTTCTTATGAATACGATCCGAATGATCAACTCAAAGCCAAGGAATTAGATTTATTACAATCCAATAGCGAATATGTTAAAGAAAAGGATGAGGATCTTAAAAGTATTGCCAATGGCATCATTGGTTTTAAAGGCAATGTGAATATAAATTTATCTGAACCCATGAAATTTGCTGAGGGCGATGATTATCAGGTGATCTCAAAGAAAATAACTCACTCAATAATCTCAACATACAAACTGCATGCATCTAATTACGCAGCTTGCAACTTAATGGGTATAGATTTTGCACATGGGACATTCAGTGCTGAAGAAATTTCCCGGGCAGAAAAAGAGTTAAATCATAGAGTTCAATCTTTGAAGACAGGCGCTCGATCTAAATTATTAGAGCAATACGCCAATCCCGTCATCAAACAAATGCAATCAACTTAGCTTGTGTGATAGGCGCTTTCGTTATGCTCAGTTATATCTAAACCCTCGCGTTCATCCTCATCAGTAACTCTTAAATCAGTAATCAATGATGTAACTTTTAAAGCAATCCAAGAAAAGACCAAAGTCCACACACATATAATCACAACACCTTGAAGTTGAATCATGAACTGTTCAAAGACACTTGGATCAAACCCAGCTGCTCCTGCTCCAAGGAATCCATCTGGCTTGCCGACAAAAGCAAGCATGAGAATTCCCAAGATGCCACCAACTCCATGAACCGGAAAAACATCCAAGGAATCATCAATTTTAAAGTAACTTTTGATTAATTGAGTAGCATAGAAACACACTAAACCAGCCAATAACCCAATCAACAATGCACCTTGAGGTCCAACTGTTCCTGATGCAGGAGTGATGGTAGCTAGTCCGGCAACCATGCCAGTCGCTATTCCTATAACTGTTGGCTTGCCTGTTTTTATCCACTCAACTGACATCCAAGTCAAAGCTCCAACAGCAGCGCTGATGTGTGTAACAAGAATAGCCATAGCAGCACTGGAGTCTGCTGCAACAGCGCTTCCACCATTAAATCCAAACCATCCTACCCAAAGCATAGCAGCGCCCATTACTACCATGGGTCTGTTATGAGGTACCAGCGATCCACCCGGGAAGCCATTCCTGGGCCCAAGCATCATTGCAGCAACCAAAGCACCAACTCCACAAGTAGCATGAACCACTAATCCACCTGCAAAATCAATCACACCTATGCCGCCAAGATAACCACCGCCCCAAACCATATGGCAGGCAGGCAAATACACTAAAGTTACCCAAAGGACAGTAAATATACACATGGCACTAAACTTCATTCTTTCTGCAAATGCGCCTACAACTAAGGCAGGGGTGATCACTGCAAAGGTCATTTGGAATACAACAAATAAACTCTCTGGCAAAGTGCCTGAAGTGGATTCTCTCATCAAGCTTGATAAGAAAAGAGCATCAGTCCCGCCAATGATGGAGCCATCACCCGTAAAAGCTAAGCTATAACCGTAGATGACCCAAATTACAGATACGATGCAGCAAATAGCAAAGCACTGCATAAGAACAGACAAAATATTCTGATTTCTTACCAACCCACCATAAAATAGTGCCAACCCTGGAAGGGTCATAAACAGTACTAGGGCAGTAGCTGTAAGAATCCACGCTGTGTCTCCAGAGTTAATCTCTGCCGAGAGTAGCGCTGGAGAAAGAAGGGTGGTAAATACAACAAGACAGATATTAAATAATTTCATTTTTTCTCCTATTTTTTATATGGCATCACTGCCTGTTTCACCCGTTCTAATTCTTATAACTTCTTCAACATTAGTAATAAATATTTTGCCATCACCAATTTTTTCTGTATTTGCAGATATAGAAATCACATCAACTATCTCACTCACCTTTTCACTATCAGCAATGATCTCTAATTTAATTTTAGGCAAAGTATCTATTGTGTACTCTGCACCACGGTAAAGTTCAGTATGGCCTTTTTGTCTTCCGAATCCTTTCACTTCAGTGATTGTTAAACCTTCTACGCCATAATCAAGGAGAGCTTGACGAACTTCTTCAAGCTTAAATGGCTTTATAATTGCAGATATTAGTTTCATTTTTTACCCCATATAAAAATAATGTATATAAAATAGATGCAATTATAATGCCAATTTATAATGGCATATTTGATACTTTTGAGGGAGGTTTTTTAAAGAAAATTATTTAATTTGCACTCTTTTAATGCAAAAAATAACCGCCAACATTTGTTGACGGTTATTATTATGAGTCAATTACTTAAACTCTGGGTAAGCCTCAACTCCGATTTCTGATGCATCCAGTCCAAGAGCTTGCTCTTCATCAGTAGCTCTTATAGGTGTAACCATATTTATTAGGTAAACCACTCCATAACTAGCTATGAAACCAAAACCAGCAATTGAAATGACACCTACCAGCTGAATCAAGAATGATGCTTCTGGATTAGTGAATGGAACAACCATTACACCAAAGATTCCAACAATACCATGAGCAGAGATAGCCCCAACTGGATCGTCAATCTTGAGTTTCGAATCAAAAAACAGGATTGATGCGTATACTAATAGGCCGCCTAGGAAACCAATAATTACTGATTCTCCTCCGCTTGGAGCGCTTGGGCCTGCAGTTATTGCAACTAAACCTGCAATAGCTCCATTTATCACCATAGTCACGTCACTTTTACCAGTCATCACTAGACTTAGTACCAATGCTCCTATGACTCCGCCAGCAGCTGCCATATTAGTATTTAAGAAGACTTGACTTACAGCTATTGCACTTGCTTCATCACTGATAACTAGTTCAGAGCCGCCATTAAAGCCAAACCAACCCAACCAAAGAATCAGCACACCTAATGCTGCTAATGGAATATTAGATCCAGGCATAGGATTAATTGAACCATCAGTTCCATATTTTCCATTTCTTGCACCAAGCAATGTCACAACCCCAAGAGCTGCAGCAGCGCCAAGCAGGTGAACTGTTCCAGATCCAGCATAATCAGAATAACCAAGAACGCTTAGAAAACCGCCGCCCCAGTTCCAGTATCCTTGAACAGGATATATAAAGGCAGTTAGGATTACTGTAAAAATGAAGAAGGGTATTAACTTCATTCTTCCAGCAACAGCACCTGAGACAATTGACATAGCAGTGGCTACAAAAACAACCTGAAAAAAGAAGTCAGCTTGTTGGGAATAGTCCATTCCATATGCCATACCTATTTCTTCAAGCGGCATGTCAGTACTTAAACCCCACGATGTAGCTATAGCTGGAAAAATTCCATATGAGATAGCTTCACCAGCTTCATCAAGGCCGCCAGCAATAGCGAATACAGCATCTGCTGGATACATCAAAGCGAAGCCACACACAAGATACATAACGCATGCAATTGAGAATAGGCCAAGGTTTTTGGTAACGATTTCTGAAACATCTTTCTTTTGGACTAACCCAGCTTCAAGCATGGTAAATCCAGCGGCCATCCACATGACCAATGCTCCTGACATAATTGCGTAGAAAGTATCTAATGCAAATTTTATTTCTTCCATATTGATCTCCTTAGTTAAATGGCTTCGTTGCCGGTTTCACCAGTTCTAATTCTGATGACATCCTCAACGTTGGTTACAAATATTTTTCCATCACCAATTTTTCCAGTACCAGCGGTGGATGTAATAGTGTCGGTGACTGTGCTGAGTTTCTCGTCTTCTACAAGAATTTCAAGCTTAATTTTTGGCAGAGTATCTACCGTATATTCAGCACCACGATATAGTTCGGTATGTCCTTTTTGTCGACCATACCCCTTAACTTCAGATAGAGTTAAGCCTTCTATTCCAGCTTCAACAAGCGCTTCTCGCACTTCCTGCAACTTGAAGGGTTTAATAATAGCTACAACTAATTTCATGCTTTAAAGGCTTGCAGAAATTGAGAAGAATACGCCATCTTCATCTGCACCATATCCTCCATCACTGAAATCATATGCAGTAATACCACAATCAAATGAGCCACAAGTAAAACCATAGCTGATAGTTGTGTTATCTCCATAGTCATCGTATTCACCATAGGCAACAGATACAGGACCGAATGCATATGAAAATTCTGTGTAATCAGGCGCTCCATCTTGACCAGAAGCCAGAGTTAATCCAAAGTCTCCAAAACTTAAGCCTAGGTAAATTTCTTCAAAATCAAGACCGGTTTCGTTTTCAGGATAATCAAAAGCTATGTATCCAATATCAACGCCAACATCACCCAGTGAAAAACCATAGCCTGCGTAATAGTCTAATTCACTACCAGCACCATCATTGAAATTGACATTTGAACCCCAGATACCGGCATAAAAACCAGACTCTGCTTCAAAATCAAAACCACCTTGAATAGCAGGACCGTCGCTTTGTGTCATTCCTCTCCAAACGTAATCTGAAGCAAATGATACATTCGCACTTACTGCTGCAAACGAGGGCATAGCAAGCATACCCACTAACAATAATAATCTTTTCATAATTTCTCCTATGTTTATATGAAGTTGCATACATATGAATGCAATTATTATGCCAATTATATTTTTCAACTTTCAAAGCAATCATTTTTTTAAATAGCTAGGTATAATTCTTGTTAAATTAGGAGAGATAAAATGGAACTAAAAGATAAGGTTATAGCAATCACAGGTGGTGCATCAGGTTTAGGTGAAGCATCAACCAGACACTTTGTATCTCAAGGTGCAAAAGTCATGATTCTGGATATCAATGATGATAATGCAAAAACTATTTGTGATGAACTTGGCAACGAAAATGTTAAATACATAAATACGAATATCATGGAAGAGCAGCCTGTCATTGATGCAATGTCAAAAATTAAAGAAGCTTTTGGTAAATTGCACGTTGCAATTAGCTGTGCTGGAACTGGATATGGTGCAAGAATTATTGGTAAAGATGCTCCTCATCCATTGGATCATTTTAAATTTATTATTGATTTAAATTTAGTAGGAACATTCAACGTTATGCGTTTGGCTGCTGAACTTATGGATAAAAATGAAGCTGGAGAAGATGGTGAAAAAGGTGTAATTATTAACACAGCCTCCATTGCAGGGTATGAAGGACAAATTGGACAATCAGCCTATAGCGCATCAAAAGCTGGCGTAATTGGTTTAACTCTTACAGCCGCAAGAGATCTTGCTAGACACGGAATCAGAGTTAACACCATTGCACCGGGCATCTTTGACACGCCTTTGATGAAGATGGCTCCAGAAAAAGTAAGGGACCCTTTGCTAGAATCAACTCAATTTCCCCATAGATTTGGAATTCCATCTGAATTTAGTAATTTGGCAGCACATATTGTCGAAAACACTTACTTAAACGGCGAAACCATTCGACTTGATTCTGCCATGAGAATGAAACCAAGATAATGCAATACTCAGCATATTATGTTGAGGAGATTGAGGGTGAGTTTTCTGCCTCAATAGCTAAACTGGAACTTGAAAAACCTGCAGAGGGCTTCGTTCAAATAAAAGTATCCCATTCCTCATTAAATTATAAGGATGCATTATCGGCATCTGGCAATAAGGGAGTCACTAGAAATTATCCATTTGTTCCCGGTATTGATGCTGCAGGAGCTATTTCTGATAGCAATTCCTCGCAATTTACTGAAGGCGATGAAGTTATAGTCACTGGCTATGATATGGGAATGAATACACCAGGTGGTTTTGGAGAGTTCATCAATGTACCAGTCGGATGGGTAGTCAAAAAACCAGATAACTTGAGTAGTTTAGAGGCTATGTCCATAGGTACTGCAGGCTTAACTGCAGCAGCTAGCGTATTAAAAATATATGAATCCTCAAAAGAATCAGACTTACCTGTATTGGTTTCAGGAGCTACCGGAGGTGTGGGTTCAATAGCTGTGATGCTTATGTCGAAGTTAGGGAAAGAGGTTTCTGCATTAACTGGTAAATCTTCTTCGGTTGATTTTCTGAAATCAATCGGAGCCACCACTGTCATCATGCGCGATGAGTACTTAGATTCTCCCTCAAAAGCTATGGAGAGACCCTTATTTTCATGTGCCATTGATACCGTTGGTGGCAATGTATTGAGTAAAATGCTTCCTCAAATTTCACCTCATGGTGTTGTTGCTTGCTGTGGCAATGTTGCTGGTATTGAAGTTAATACAACAGTGTTTCCATTTATCCTTAGAGGTATTTCTCTTTGCGGTATTGATTCAGCTGAATCAGCAATAGATTTTAAAAGCAGTATTTGGCAAAAATTTGCTGATGAATGGAAGTTAGACTTTTCTTCAATAATAAAAATTGTTACTAAAGAAAATTTACAACAAGAGATTGACCTTATTTTAAAGGGTGGCCAAAAGGGCAGAGTAGTTTTAACACATGGAGAATAATTATGTCAGATAAATACGATGAATATTTTGATTCAAAAGAAGCTAACGAAGACAGTAAATCAGATTCAAGGGTAGCGCTAATTCTTATAGCAGTCTTTGTTGTGGCTATGGTTTTCTGGGTTTCCGGTCAGTAACTACTCAGATAAAAATTTCTCAGCATCTAAAGCAGCCATACAACCAAAGCCAGCTGAAGTAATGGCCTGTCTGTATATTTGATCTGAAACATCGCCTGCGGCATAAACTCCTGGCATGCTGGTTGCGGTAGCCATACCATCTGTTCCTGACTTAATAATGATGTAATCATTTTTCATTTCAAGCTGCCCTTTAAAAATTTCAGTGTTGGGGTGATGACCTATAGCAATAAATACCCCAGTTAATTCAAGTATTTTATTTTCATCATCTGCAATTATCTCAATCGAGTGAACGCCTTTTTCATCTCCAAGCACTTCATGCAACTGAGAATTCCAATGCATCTCAATTTTTCCCTCGTTAACAGCCTCAGCAACTCTATCACGAAGAATTTTTTCAGCTCTAAGTTCATCTCTTCTGTGAATTAAATGAACCTTTGAACAAATACGAGAAAGATATAATGCTTCTTCGGCAGCAGTATTTCCACCTCCGATAACAGCTACTTCTTGATTGCGATAGAAAAAGCCATCACAGGTTGCGCACGCAGATACACCCCTGCCTAAAAATTCTTTCTCTGATGGTAACCCTAAATATTTTGCACTTGCTCCAGTAGAGATAATCAGAGCATCACATGACCAATTTTGACTGCCGATGAGCTTAAAAGGTTGCTCATTTAATTGAGTTTTATCTATGTGGTCATTAACTATCTGGACATCAAATTGTTCTGCATGCTTTTTCATTCTTTCCATTAATTCAGGACCCTGTAGACCATCAGAATCTCCGGGCCAATTTTCAACATCGGTTGTGGTAGTGAGTTGACCGCCTTGCTCTGCGCCTGTAATTAGGAGAGGCTTAAGTCCTGCTCTTGCTGCATAAATCCCAGCGGCATAACCTGCTGGACCAGAACCTAAGATAATGAGTTTATGATGTTGATATTCCATCTGTGAATTATAAGATAGAGAGTAAAGAAATTGTTATCTTTTCTAACTAAATAGGCTATATCTCAATATAATATCTATAACAGGAGTTAATCATCGCTAAAAAATCAGAGCAATCAAATTTATCAGCCGGCACTATGAAAAATGTTTTTGCATTTTTTTGTCTAGGTTCAGTTTTATATATTTTTATTTCACTTGTTTCATATTCTCCACTTGATCCAAGTCTTTCATCAATCACCTCGCTTTCGGGCTCTATAGAAAATCTAGGCGGGCCTTTTGGGGCTTATCTTTCTGATATTTTGTTTTCAGTAGTTGGCATAGGAGCATATTTATTTTTGTTAGTCATTTCTTTTGTTGCTGTTAAGCAGCTATTTTTTTATCAGTCATCTGATAAAACTCATAAAATTATTAAAGTTACCTCAGCACTTGTATTGCTTTCTTCATTTTCTGCTTTATGTGAATTTTATTATTCTGGTGATTATTTTCCTCAGTCTTCATCCGGCGGTCTTGTAGGTGCGTTGATCTTTACCAGCCTTTCTAATATTTTTGGAATTGTTGGTTCTTTAATCTTTATAGTAATTTTCTTTCTAGCATCTATCTCTTTAACCTTTTCATTCTCCTGGTTATCGGTTATAGATGCTCTTGGGAATGGAGCGAAATATCTCATCTTGGAAGTTAGCACTCAATTTGCTCGTCTGCTTAAATTCTTATTTAGCGCTATGAGATCTATTGATTTCTCAAAACTTAAATCTAAGGATGAACCCTTGGTTGAGCGCTCTTTGGTTGAGGCCAAACCAAGAGAATTAAATCTACCCAAATCAAATCCCACTGCAACTCAACCACAAGCTAAATCACCAGAGATCTCTAAACCTGAACTAAAAACTGACACATCTAAAAGCGAATCAGTATCTACATCTACTGTTTATAAGCCTAAAGATAAAACTATAAACTCAGAGATGCCATCAACTGATCTTCTTGATCGAGTTTTGGATGATGGCACATCCCTTACCAAAGAGCAGCTGGATGAAGTGGCAGATAGGCTTGAAATTAAGTTACAAGAATTTGGAGTTGAGGCAAAAGTAGTTTCTGTTATTCCGGGACCGGTGGTAACTAGATTTGAAATTCAGCCTGCTCCGGGCACAAAGGCTAGCAAGATTACTAATATTGCTCAAGATATAGCGAGATCTCTTGCAGTCATGAGTGTTAGGGTGGTTGAAGTAATTCCTGGAAAATCAGTTGTTGGTATAGAAATACCAAATACCAACAGAAAGATGGTTCGACTGACAGAAATTCTTTCTTCGGACACTTTCCATAATTCTACTTCGCCATTATCGATGGCATTAGGTCATGATATAGCCGGCAAACCTATTGTTGTTGATCTGGCAAAAATGCCTCATTTACTTGTAGCAGGTACAACTGGGTCAGGAAAATCTGTTGGCCTAAATGCTATGTTGCTGAGTTTACTATTTAAGTCTGATCCAGAAGCAGTTCGTTTGATCATGATAGATCCAAAAATACTAGAACTCTCTGTTTACGAAGGCATACCTCATCTCTTAACTCCTGTAATTACCGATATGACCGACGCATCCAATGGGCTGAGGTGGTGTGTTGCTGAGATGGACAGAAGATATAAATTAATGTCAGAAATGGGTGTTAGAGGCCTAACTGCGTTTAATCAAAAGGTAGCTGAAGCTAACGCTGCTGGCACGCCTTTGTTAGATCCTTTTAATGAGGAAGAAGAGGTTCCCCTGGAGGAATTGCCCTCAATTGTCGTCGTCGTCGATGAATTCGCTGACATGATTATGATTGTTGGGAAAAAAGTAGAGCATTTAATTGCAAGAATTGCTCAAAAGGCAAGGGCAGCTGGAATCCACCTAATTTTAGCTACTCAGCGACCTTCGGTGGATGTTATCACTGGTCTGATTAAGGCTAACGTCCCATCCAGAATTGCTTTTCAGGTATCTTCAAAAATTGATTCAAGAACCATACTTGATCAAGGGGGAGCTGAGCAGCTTCTTGGTGCAGGGGACATGTTGTATTTACCAGCTGGTCAAGGTGTGCCTGAGAGAGTTCATGGAGCATTTGTTGGTGATGACGAGGTTCACAGAGTTGTTGATAGCTGGAAACAGAAATCTGAACCAAATTATTTAGAAGAGATTACTTCCGAATTGCAGGAGACAGGACCCATTCCAGGTTGGTCTGATGGAGATAACTCTGATTCCTTTGATGAGAATGACGAGCTTTACGATGAAGCAGTAAGCTTTGTTATAGAATCTCGAAGAGCTTCGATATCTGCAGTACAAAGAAAACTAAGAATTGGTTACAATCGGGCAGCTAGAATTATTGAGACCATGGAGATGGCAGGATTGGTTTCTGAAATGGGCAGCAACGGTAGTCGAGAAGTCTTGGTTCCAAAACAGCAATGATTGGTAAATTTTTTTTAATACTTGTTACTTTTAATTTTTCAATATTTGCTGCTGCCTCACCAATCTCATCAGACTTACTTAATAGCGAGTTAAAAAAAAACTATTCATTTGTTGAGAGGTCACTCAATCAATCCGATCTGAAAATAGAAACTTCCACAGGAAAAATTTTTTTTGACAAGACAGGCGTCACGGTTAATGTGTTAACACCATTCAAAGAAAATTATAGAGTTGAGGATGGCAATCTTGAAATTCATGATTTATTTTTGGATCAAAAACAAATCGTCAATATTAATGAGGTCGATCACTTTTTTCTTAACATTTTAATTGATGGGGTAGATGATAGCGCTGAAGCATATTCAATCAATAAGATTGACGATACAGCCATTGAGATCATTTCAACAAATCTTACTCATTCAATTACTTTCTCTTTTATAAATAATAAATTAAATCTTATTCGATACAAAGACTCCATTGGGATTGAGCGTGGAATAGAACTCACACCACTATGACAAAGTTTTTTCTAATAGCATTCGGCGGCGCTTTAGGGGCTCCGCTGAGATACCTCATTAATGATTTGATGAAGCATTCTTCATTCACCATGTTTCCTATTGGGGTAATGCTAGTTAATTTTATTGGATGTTTTTGCATTGGTATTGCTATGGCTCAACTCTCAGACTTCAAATCTAATGTTTATTTCTTTTTAATTATTGGGTTTCTTGGTTCTTTTACTACCATGTCAGCCTTCTCCCAGCAAACAATTGAATTGCTATACAATGGGAAGGAATTAAATGCCTTGATCTATGTAGCAGCATCGATTGCTTCATGTCTGATAGGAACATTTTTAGGTTATTCTTTATTTAAAACTACTTAGAAAAATGATTGATACAAATTTAATAAAAGATGATCCTCAAATGGTTGCGAAAAACTTACTATCAAGGAATTATGATTTAAATATTGAATCATACGAAAGTTTGGAGGCTCAGCGAAAAAAGCATCAAACCGAAACAGAAGATCTGCAAGCTAAACGCAATAGCCTCTCCAAAGAATATGGATTACTTAAAAAAGAGGGCAAGGATGACCCTGCACTCAATTCGAAGATTGAGTCTATCAAGATTGAGCTTGATCAATGCTCAAGTAAATTAAGTCATATTCAATCGAGCCTTAAAGAATTTTTGTTAGATATTCCTAATCTACCTGCTAGCTCAGTTCCAATCGGTTCCAGCGAAGAAAGCAATATAAAAATAAGAGATCACGGAGAACCTCGCATTTTAAAAGGCAAAGATCATTTAGAGATCACTTCAATGATTGATACCGAAGCAGCAAACCTCTTAGCTGGCTCTCGCTTTGCAGTGCTCAGCGGAGAAATAGCTAAATTACAGCGTGCCTTGATAGCCTTTATGCTTGATAAGGCTGAAGAGCATGGGTACACCGAACATTATTTACCAATGGTAGCTAACTCTGAATCTTTAACCTCAACAGGCCAACTACCCAAATTTTCTGAGGATCTGTTTCAGTTAACTGACGATTACTATTTAATCCCTACTGCCGAAGTGCCTTTAACTAACTTATATAGGAATCAGATCCTTGATATGGATACATTTCCACTCATGCTCTCAGCTCATACCAGCTGCTTTCGATCAGAAGCAGGGAGTTACGGCAGGGACACCAAGGGGTTAATCCGGCAACATCAGTTTGAGAAAGTGGAGCTTGTCCAGATTTGTCATCCTGAAAAATCATTTGAGGCTTTAGAGAGTCTTACCTTTCATGCTGAAACGGTGCTAAAGGAACTTAATCTTCCATATCAGGTAGTAGAATTGTGCACAGGAGACTTAGGTTTTTCCGCCGCCAAAACATATGACCTGGAGGTTTGGATTCCTAGTCAAGAAACTTTTAGAGAGATTTCATCGTGCTCTAATTGTACGGATTTTCAAGCTAGAAGAGCTAAAATTAGATTTAAAGAGGGTGGAACTTCAAAATTAGCCCATACTCTTAATGGATCAGCTCTTGCTGCAGGAAGAGCGTTGATTGCGGTTATTGAAAATAATTATGATCAAAAGGGCACGATTGCTATTCCGAAAGTTCTTCATGACTATACAAAATTCACCTCAATCACAGTCTAATAAAATTTATTTAAATGTTGCTTAATTGTTTCTTTTATTCCGAGGAAAACAAGTATAGAATTGTTCCATCGTCTTTATTTTAATTTTTTAGAGGGAAATTATGAAATCATTGCGTAACTTATTCATGGTTGCCGCCTTAATTGCTATTCCAGCATTCGGTCAGGAACTTACTTCGGATATAACAGGTACAGTAACAAATGGAGCTGGAACACCAGTTAGTGGTGCTACTGTGAGTGTTACTTATACCCCAACAGATACTACTGTAACAAGAACAACCAGTGCAAATGGTCGTTACAATGTTGGTGGTTTAAAGCCAGGTGGTCCATATGAAGTTAGCGTTCAATCTAGCGCTTATAACTCTGAAACTACACCAAGCATTACTTTGATTGTTGGTGATACCAAAAGATTGAACTTTGTTTTAGAGTCAATCGATGAAGTTGTTGTTGTTGCAAGCGCAGGCACAGCCCTAAATACAGGCTATGGCTTTGGCACAGCTTTAACAGCTAAAGATATAGAGCAAAATGCTTCAGTGAATAGAGATCTTAAAGATTTTATAAGATTGAATCCTATGGTTTCATTGGACGATGCCGAGGATAATTATGAAGCAATTTCAATTGCTGGTGCTCATCCTAGAACCAATGATCTAAGAGTAGATGGAACTTCATTCAATGATGATTTCGGTCTTAATGACAATGGCTATCCAGCACAAAGAAGCCCTATTTCCCTTAATGCTATTGAGCAGCTTTCTGTAAAGGTTGCGCCATCCTCTGTTGAATACTCAGGTTTTAGAGGCGGAGTGATTGAAGTTATTACTAAATCAGGAACCAATGAGTTTACTGGTGAATTATTTTCTTATGATAGAGGTGATTCATTTATGGGTGATGAATCTGCTGGAGATGAATATTCCTTTGATTTAGATGATACCTCAGAAGGTTTTGCATTTGGCGGACCAATTATCAAAGACAAAGCTTTCTTCTTTGTTACATATGAAGAAGCATCTATTAACAAGCCTATAACTCACGGCCCTATAGGTTCCGGTCTTCCAAATGAGCAAGGCATCACAGTTGCTGAAGTAGATCAAATTAGACAGATCACAAAAGACAAGTATGGTTTTGATCCTCTTGGGTACACTTCAAGCAATCAATCTCAGCAAGAATTTATTACTGCTAGGTTTGATATAAACATCACGGACAATCATCGCTTAACACTGAATCACAAAGAAGTTGAGAGCTCAAAATTGAATGGCGCAAATAGCTCTTATGGCACATTCAATTTTTCATCTGCTGAATATCAAAAAGGTGAAAACACAGAAACCGATGGTTTTTTACTTGTCTCAAATTGGTCTGATGATCTGATTACAGAAGTGAGTTACTCCACAAAAACTCAAAAAACATCACAAATGTCTCCGGTAGGTCAAAACCTTCCATCATTTGTAATTGAAAACTGTGGCGCTAGTGGAATTGATTGTGAGCTAGGACCAGATATATTCAGAAGTGCAAATGCTCTGGATACTGAGAATAGTTTTTTCAAAGCTAAGCTAACTTATTATGATGATAATCATAAATGGACAGCTGGATATGAAACAAAGGAGTGGGATATTTATAATGTCTTTATTGTTGCTCAAAATGGTTCATATTCATTCGATGGAATTTCTGGATATGAAAGCCAAACAGCAACATCATTCTTTCACAACAACTCGAGAGACCTTACAGAAGCTGGTGGTGCTGCCATTTTTAAATATGATCTGTCATCGCTATACATTCAAGATGAAATAGAGATCTCAGATAAGTTAAATGTCTTGGTTGGTTTAAGATATGACGAATTTGATTCAGATGATTCTCCTGCTGTTAACCAAGGTTTTGTTGATACTTATGGCTTCGCAAATGGTGGTATTGCTGGAACTGACTTGCTGAACTACAGATTTAGTTTTGAATATGAGATTGATGAAGTTAGCTCTCTTAAGGGTTTGTACGGAACTTTTTCTTCTAAATTACCTACAGTATGGATATCTAATGCCTATACTAATGATGGGGTAAGAATTGCTGCATATAATGGTTCAAATGCACCTGGATGTGATCCATTAACAAACGTTACTTCTACATTGCCTGGCTGTGTAGGAACTGCAATCCAAAATGCACCTCTTACTGATGCCGTAATTAATTTTATAGCTCCTAGCTTTGAATGGCCTGAAACTAAAACTCTTAATCTGACATATGATAGACAGATAGGTGATTGGATGATGACTGCCACTTACTTGCATTCTCAACAAGAGGAAGCATTATATAAAATTGTTGATGGCTCTCCACTAAGAGGCGATCAACCTTTAGTTCCTGCTTTAAAGGCTCCTGATGGCAGACCAATATACAACCAAGTGGGCCCAAGAGGGACATACAAAGCAGGTTTGTATAACGAGGGTGGAGGAGAAAGGCAGGTAATGTCTGTTGCATTCTCAAGATACTTTAACGATGGTGATGGCTCATTCTCTATTGGTTACACAAATCAAAATATCGATGAGTTGAGTGGTATGGCCTCTACCACTGCTAATTCAAGTTATGGTAAGTACGCAGCTTCAGACTTTAATAATAGAACTGCTGGACGATCCATTTATGAAACAGAGCATAGATTGTTTGCAACTATGTCTTCCACGCATTACTTCTTTGGAGCTGACAAGCCTACAACTTTTAACCTATTCTTTGAAAGAAAGTCTGGCTTACCAGGTACTTACACATGGGATACCTTTACCAGGGGCAACCCACAGAAACGTAAAGAAGAGGCATTTGGTTATGAAAATAATCTGAATGATGATAGCGCTCATTTATTATATATCCCAACAGGTCTAACTGATCCGAACGTATGCTGGGGTTCATGTAGCGGTGCTCCAGACTTAGTTGTAGCCAACCAGGTTCTTGAGCTTCTGCACAATACACTAGGTTTGAAATCATATGCTGGCCAGATATTACCAACAGGTGTATTTGAATATCCATGGCAAACTACATTAGATTTAAAAATCACTCAAATCCTTCCTGGATTTAGAGCAGATGATGAGTTTGTTATTAGTCTAGGAATAGAGAATTTATTAAACTTAATTGATTCTGATAAAGGTGTAATTGAATATGGAAGTTATACTGGAACTGTAGATGTTTTAGATATGAAGATGAACTCTGATTTCACTAAATACATCTATCCTAATTCTAAAGGTGGAGCAGATCTTGCGTTTAGATTTAATCCAAACAATCCTCAAGAGATTAGAAAATCAGCTGTAAATAGCATATGGAGAGCTCAACTTGGCTTCACATATAAGTTTTCTTTCTAAGAAGAGTTAATATTATTAAAAGGGCGGTCTTTACCGTCCTTTTTTTTGTTAAAATTAATTATGTCATTTAATACTATCCCTGCATTTTCAATGCCTGATATTGAGCAAAGAGATGTTGAGACAATTGCCGAGCTTAAATTAGCATTAACCACGCATGGTTTTTTTACCATTACCGACCATGGAATAGCTGATGAAGTACTTCAATCAAGCTATAGATTAAGTAGGGAATTTTTTTCACTTTCAGATGGTATAAAAAATACATATGCCCATCCCGAGAAAGCCGGAGCTCGAGGTTATACTCCATACGGCAAAGAAACTGCGGTTGGTGAAACCACTCCTGATCTAAAAGAATTTTGGCATCATGGTCCAATGATCGATGATTCATATGATCATAGAATATCTAAAAATATTCTAGTTTCTGAAATCTCAGATTTTAATGATCAGTTTGATTTATTGTTTAATCAGCTCAACATGTTGGGCTTAAAAGTGCTCAGTGCAATAGCTGTAATTTTGGGTAAGGAGTCCTCTTTTTTTGATTCATGGGCGCTTAAAGGAAATTCTATATTACGCTTGATTCATTACCCACCTGTTGTTGATTCCTCAAATATCTTGCGTGCACGTGCGCATGAGGATATAAATTTGATCACTTTATTAGTGGGGGCTGAGGAATCTGGACTAGAAGTTCAAAATCCTGAAGGTGATTGGATTCCAATAGCGGCAAAAAGCAAATCCATCGTATGTAATATTGGAGATATGATGCAATTAGTTACCCGCTCACAACTTAAAAGTACCAGTCATAGGGTGGTAGATCATAATGCCAGCTCATCCGCATCTAGATATAGCATGCCTTTTTTCCTGCATCCCTCGCCAGAAATTGAGCTTTGTTCCATAGTAGATGATTCCCCTGAATCTATCAGTGCGCATGATTTTTTAGAGGAAAGACTAAGAGCAATTAAGTTATACTAAGCCATGACAATTACCTCGCTATTTCAAATTATTATTGGCTTTGTTGGTCTAGTTTGCATTGCTATTCCATTTTCACAAAATAAATCATCAATAAACTATCGGCATATTTTTGCAGCCATAATACTGCAGATTGTTTTAGCCTTTGCATTATTAAAAATACCTTTTATAGTTCAAATTTTTGCTTATCTTTCTGAGGGCGTAACTGCTTTGCAAGCCGCTACTCAAGAAGGAGCCGAGTTTGTTTTTGGTTATTTAAGCAACAGCTCAACATCGCCATTTGAAAATTCTGGCACAGGCAATTCTATGATTTTTGCTTTTCAAATATTACCTTTAATTATTGTCATCTCTAGCCTTTCTGCCTTACTTTGGTTTTGGAACATCTTGCCTTTGATCATTAGAGCTATTTCAAAAATTTTTGAAAAACTTTTTAATATCGGTGGTCCTATTGGGTTAGGTGCTACTGCTAATATTATTATGGGGCAAGTTGAAGCCCCTTTATTGGTTAGGCCTTATCTATCTAGGATGAGTGAAAAAGAATTATTAATTCTTATGAC
>JACKQG010000789.1_pt1 | contig 45013 bp, 42 predicted proteins | sample 8237621 | NCBI WGS metagenome assembly JACKQG01 (sample SAMN15677084, study PRJNA649215) | marine metagenome | biome: marine; feature: Black Sea; material: saline water; isolation source: suspended particulate matter (SPM) from the Black Sea western gyre | collected 2013-06-09/2013-06-10 | depth... | reverse complement strand
GGCGGCCGTCGTCGCCGAACTTCATCCAGGCGATGTCGTCGCCGATCGTCTCGACGGTCCATCCCGGAAGGGTCGGGACCATCATCGCCATGTTGGTCTTGCCACAGGCCGAAGGGAAGGCGGCGGCGACGTACCTGCGCTCGCCGCCGGGCGGGGTCACGGCCAACACGAGCATGTGTTCGGCCAGCCAGCCGTCCTCGCGGGCCATGGTCGATGCGATGCGCAGGGCGAAGCACTTCTTTCCCAGCAGTGCATTGCCGCCGTAGCCGGACCCGTAGGACCAGATCTCGCGGGTCTCGGGGAAGTGGGCGATGTACCGGTTCTCGGGGTCGCAGGGCCAGGGCACGTCGTCGGCGCCGTCTGCGAGCGGCGCTCCCACCGAGTGGATGCACGGCACGAAGTCGCCATCGCCGAGCACGTCGAGGACAGGTTGGCCCATGCGGGTCATGGTCCTCATGCTGACGGCGACATATGGCGAGTCGGTCAACTGGACTCCGATGTGGGCGATCGGGGACCCCAGCGGACCCATGCTGAACGGCACCACATACATCGTGCGGCCAGACATCGCGCCCCGGAACAGCGCCGTCATCTCGGCCTTGAGTTCGGTCGGATCGCGCCAGTTGTTGGTGGGGCCGGCGTCCAGACGGTCCTTGGTGGCGATGAAGGTGCGGTCCTCGACGCGTGCTACGTCCTCGGGATCGGAGAGGGCCAGATAGCTGTTGGGACGCAGGTCGTCGTTCAGCCGACGGAGGGTGCCGGAGGCGACCATCCCCTCGGCGAGGGCGTCGTATTCGGCCTCGGAGCCGTCACACCAGTGGACCGCCCCGGGGCCGAGGATCCCGGTCCATTGGTCGACCCATTCGAGCAGGATCTGGTTGGAGGTCGCCGCCGTCATGCCCCTACTTGCTACACCACTGAACATGACGAAAGGGAAATGGAGGGGTGTGACTGGTGCGACAGCAGCCGGGACGGTTTCGGGGCCCGACCTGAGGAATCAGTGGATGTCGGGGGTGTCCATGTCGACCTCGGCACCGATCGAGAGGCCGGTCGCCCGCTCCTCGGAATCGAGTTCGAAAAGCACCCGTTGGCCTGGGCGCAGCATCCTGAAGATGGAGCCCTCGAGGGCGTCGTCCGCCAGGTCGAACTCGGCGAAGTCGGTCTCGCGTACGACCACCCCGTCACGGGATCCGGGGTCGTATGCCTTGATGACTCCCTGCATAGCGGTATCCCGTGTCCCCTCGTAGCGTCGCAGAAGCCCTAGTGGGCGGCCTTTTGCACCTTGCCGGCCTTGAGGCAGCCGGTGCAGACGTTGACCCGCTTCGTGGTCGACCCGACGACAGCGCGGACCCGCTGGATGTTGGGGTTCCAGCGCCGGTTCGTACGGCGGTGGGAGTGGCTCAACTTCTTGCCGAACCAGGGCTTCTTGCCACAGATCTCACATACGGAGGCCATGTCGGTGATGCATCCTTCGATGGGCGGGTCGGGCAGTGGTGGTGCCCGCCCGTGGGAACCCCGAAAGGCTACGGCCACCCCCCGCGGGGCTCCAACCCCCGGCGGCGGATCACGTCGGGGCCGCGACCGGTCTGCGGGGGGTGGCTACGCTCGCGCACCGTGACCACAGCGACCCACCTGGACGCCATCGGCCTGCGGGCCGTCGTGACCGGATTCCGCGACGCCCTGGTCGATCACCGCGAGGTTCTCAACCTCCTCAACGTGTACCCGGTGCCCGACGGCGACACCGGAACGAACATGTCCATGACCGCCCAGGCGGCGGTCACGGCCCTCGAGGAACTCGAGGCTCCGGCCGACGACGACCTGGTGGCGGTGACCGGCGCCGTTGCCCATGGCTCGCTCATGGGGGCGCGGGGCAACTCCGGCGTGATCCTGTCGCAGGTCCTGCGTGCGCTGTGCACGGTGGTGGGTGAGGCCGGCCGCATCGACGGACGTGTCCTCGCCGACGGGCTGGCCGCCGCCTCAGAGGCGGCCTATGGCGCCGTCGGGCAACCGGTCGAGGGCACGATCCTCACCGTGGTGCGCGAGTCGTCCGAGGCGGCGGTTGCCGCAGCCGACTCGGGTGCCGACCTGCTGCCGGTCGCCGAGGCTGCCCGCGTCAGGGCCGGCGACTCGCTCGCCCGGACGCCCGACCTGCTGCCCGTGCTGGCCGAGGCGGGTGTCGTCGACGCCGGCGCCAGCGGCTACGTGCTGTTCCTCGATGCCGTGCTGACCGTCGCCGACGGCCGTCCGCTGCCCGAACCCCCCGAGACTCCAGTGGCCGCTGCCCCGTTGGCGGACAACCGGGGTGTCGCCGACCACGGGCTCGATGGCGGCCGCTACGAGGTCATGTTCTTCCTCGACGCCCCGGACGACACGGTCCCGGGCTTCAAGGACGCATGGGGGGATCTCGGCGACTCGGTCGTGGTAGTGGGCGGCGACGGGGTCTGGAACTGCCATGTCCACACCGACGACATCGGTGCAGCCGTCGAGGCCGGAATAGCGGTCGGGCGCCCCCACCGGATCCGTGTCTCGGACCTGCTCGAAGAGGCCGAGGAGCAGGCCTGGGTGCGTGAGCAGGTCGCAGGCGGCCTGGACGAACCCGCCGGCGAACCGGTGCCCTGTGCCGTCGTCGCGGTCGCCAACGGAACCGGCGTCGTCGAGATCTTCAGGTCGCTCGGCGTCCACAGGGTGGTGGCAGGCGGCCAGTCGATGAACCCGTCGACCGCCGACCTGCTGACCGCCGTCGAGGCCGTTCCCGCCGAGCACGTCATCATCCTCCCGAACAACGGCAACATCGTCGCCGTAGCCGAGCAGGTCGATGCGCAGACCGACAAGACCGTCCGTGTAGTCCGCACGAAGAGCATCTCAGAGGGGTTCGCCTCGCTGCTCGAATACGACCCCGAGGGCACCGCCGACGACAACCTCGACCTCATGGGCGAGGCGGCGTCCGCAGTCGTGGCCGCCGAGGTCACGGTGGCGGTGCGCGACAGCGGGAGCGACGCCGGCGACATCACCACCGGAGACCACCTCGGCCTGTCCGGCGGCAGGGTGCGCGTCATCGCCGGTTCCCTACTCGAGGCGACGACCCGGCTGCTCGACGAACTGCTCGGCGACGACCACGAACTCGTAACGCTCATAGCCGGTGACGGAGCCGACGAGGTAACCACGGCAGTGATCGTGGCACACGTCGAGGACTCGCACCCGCACGTCGAGGTCGAGGTCCACGAAGGGGGCCAGCCCCTGTACCCGTATTTCGTGGGCATCGAGTAGGGAGTGCCCAGCAGATCCATCCCGGCGGGCGTCACGCTCCGGGAGCTGGCCGACCGGCCGGTGACCGACCTCCAGGGAGTGGGTGACAAGAGGGCAGCGGCGTTGGCCAGGGTCGATGTCCGCACGATCCTCGACCTGATCTCCTACTACCCGCGCCGGTACCTCGACCGCACCCGCGAGGCCACCATCGAGGCGCTCGGGGTCGGTGAGGAGGGCATGGTGCTGGTGAGGGTCGCCAGGGTGTCGGCGCGTCGGACCCGCAACGGACGGTCGCTGGTCGAGGCCAGGGTCACCGACGGCACGGGCTCGCTCTCCCTCACCTTCTTCAACCAGCCGTGGCGCGAGCGTCAACTCTCCGAAGGCACCGAGGCGGTCGTCTTCGGCAAGATGGACCTCTACCGCGACAAGTTCCAGATGACCAATCCGATCGTCGACCTGGTGGGCGACCGGACGGGCAGGATCGTGGCCGTCTATCCACAGTCCGAATCGGCCGGTCTCCAGAGCTGGGACCTCGACGGTCTGGTCGGCGAGGCGCTGCGCCGCGTGATGCTGAAGCGGGGCTTCGACGATCCGCTGCCGGCGGGGGTGCGGGACCGCTACCGGTTCGTCGACCGTGCCACGGCCTACGGGGGGATCCACCGTCCGGAGTCCATGCAGGAGGTGGTTGAGGCCCGTCGGCGCCTGGTGTTCGACGAGCTGTTGCGCATCCAGCTCGAGTTGGTCCGCCGCAAGGTCCACCTCGAACGCAGCGCCAGCGGGATCGCCCACGTGTGTGATGGGCATGGCACCGACGGCGATCTGGTCGGGGCCTTCCACGACCGGCTCGGCTTCCCGTTGACCGGCGCCCAGCAGCGGACGATCGACGAGATCCTGGTTGACCTGGCCCGACCATCGCCGATGCACCGTCTCCTCCAGGGCGACGTCGGCTCCGGCAAGACGGTCGTGGCGGTGAGCGCCCTGCTGGTGGCGGTCCAGGGCGGCCACCAGGGGGCGTTGATGGTTCCGACGGCAGTCCTTGCCGAGCAGCACCACCTGGGCATCGCCGACCTGCTTGCGGGGCTAGTGGTCGCCGACCCCGGCACGCTGATGGGCGAGCGGCCCCTCCGGGTCGAGTTGCTCACCAGCCGTGCCACGGCGGCTGAAAGGCGGCGGATCGTCGACGGACTCGAGGACGGAGGCGTCGACATGCTGATCGGCACCCATGCCCTCATCCAGGAAGGGGTCGGCTTCCATTCCCTGGGCGTCATCGTTATCGACGAACAGCACCGCTTCGGCGTCGAGCAGCGGGCCGCCCTGAGGGAACAGGGAAACGACACCGAGCCCGCCATTCCCGATGTCCTCGTCATGACGGCGACACCGATTCCGAGGACGGCGGCCATGACCGTCTACGGCGACCTCGACGTCTCGGTCATCGACGAGATGCCGCCCGGTCGCACCCCGATCCGTACCGACTGGATCGTCGACGACGGGGAGGCATGGGCGATCGTGCGCGATGAGGTGGCGGCCGGCCACCAGGCGTACGTGGTCTGCCCGCTGATCGACGAGTCCGAGGCGCTGGAGGTCCGTTCGGCCGAGGAGACCCACGGGTCGCTGACCGCAGGCGTGCTGTCCGACCTGAGGGTCGGCCTGATCCACGGGAGGGTCGGGCCCGCAGAGAAGGAGGAGACGATGCGGCTGTTCCGGTCGGGCGCCCTCGACGTGCTGGTTGCGACGACGGTGATCGAGGTGGGGGTCGACGTCCCCAATGCGACGGTCATGGTGGTCCTCGACGCCGCCCGCTTCGGCATCGCCCAACTCCACCAACTGCGTGGACGGGTGGGTCGGGGATCGGCACAGAGCCGCTGCCTGCTGGTCGGCGAAGCGCCCACGCCCGACGCCGAGGAGAGACTCGGGGCGCTGGTGCGCACCACGGACGGATTCGAACTGGCCGAAGTCGACCTGGACCTGCGAGGCGAGGGCACGATCATGGGCGAACGCCAGAAGGGCCGCAACGACCTGCGGCTGGCCTCGTTGCGCCGCGACCGCGAATGGGTCGAGGCGGCCAGAGAGGTCGCCGTCGAGTTGGTGGGTGACGGCGACGGCCTCGAGTTGCACCCGGCGTTGTCAGACGAGGTGGCCCTGTTGCTGGGAGGCGACGAGGTCGACTATCTACTCAAGTCATGAACGCACGAACTGTCGAAGCTTCAGAGCTTCCCGACGTGGTCGCCACCCTGGCCGTGGCGTTCGCGCAGGACCCGGTCCTGTCCTTCCTCTACGAGGACCCTGTGGTCCGGCCGTCGATGCTCGCCACGTTCTTCGCCGCCCGCCTGACGGGTGGCATCGGCATTGACGAGGTCCTGACGGTCGACGGCTGTTCCTCGGCCGCCGTGTGGGTGCCGCCACAGGGACCCGACGATCCCGGTCCCGACTTCGGGGCCGTCGTGGCGGCTTCGATGTCACTGCTCGGCGAGGAGCAGGCCATGGCAAAGCTCATGGCGCTCCAACCGATGCTCGAGGCCCACCCTCACACACCGCACTGGTACCTGGCGTTCGTGGGCACCCGACCCGAGGGCCGCGGCAGGGGCCTGGCGTCGGCGCTCGTCGCCGCCGTGACCGACCGGTGCGATGCCGAGGGCGTGCCCGCCTACCTCGAGTCGAGCGACCCGGCGAACGTGCCCCTGTACGAAAGACACGGCTTTTCGGTCACCGGCGAGGTGTCGATCGCCGACGGGCCGACGATCCCCCTCATGTGGAGGGACCCGCACGCCTGACCCGAGGCACGCCTCAGTCGGGTGCGCCGGCCTCTTCGTCGTGTTCGGGCATGACGAGGTCCCACCGGTCCATGCAGTCGGCGCACCGGTAGGCAACCGGATCTCCGGGCTCGAACTCCTCGTCGGGGTGGGCGAGCAGGTGGCAGGTTCCCCCGCAGTCGACGCAGATGATGTTGACCGGCGCCCGCATGGGGGCGAGGGTAACTGACGGCCGCCAGGACATCGAGTCGCTTTGTCGGAGGTGCTTGGGTCGACTGTCGGATGACGGGAGCCGAATCCCGACCAGCGGCCCATACTTGTGCCATGCGCGTCGTGGCAGGAACCGCACGTGGCCTCCGGCTGGCCACCCCCAGGGACGAAGGGATCCGGCCCACCGGTGATCGGGTCCGGGAAGCCCTGTTCAACGCCCTCCACAGCCGAGGCGCCATCGAGGAGGCCACGGTGCTCGACCTGTTCGCCGGGACGGGTGCACTCGGAATCGAGGCGCTGTCGCGTGGCGCCTCACATGTGGTGTTCGTCGAATGTTCACGCACCCACGCCGCCCTGGTGGAGGCCAACCTCGCCACCTGCGGCTTCTCCGACCGGGCAGCGGTCGTAGTCGCCGACGCCCGGGCATGGTTGTCGGCCAACCCCGGACCGTGGGACCTGGCCCTGTTGGACCCGCCGTACGCCTTCGATGGCTGGCTGGCGCTGTTGGCCGGGCTCGACGCCGGGCTGGTTGCCGTGGAGTCCGACCGGGAGCTCGAATCGGTACCCGGATGGCATGTCGAGAGGGTGCGCCGGTATGCGGGTACCGTGTTGACGCTGCTCTCGCCCCAAGACGGAGACCCAGGGAGTTCCACCCCGTGACCCGAGTCCTGTACCCCGGTTCCTTCGATCCTGTCCACAACGGGCACGTCGAGCTCGTCGAGACGGCCGCCCGGCTGTTCGACGAGGTCGTCGTAGGCACGCTCATGAATCCGTCCAAGGGCGGTGGCCTGTTCACCCTCGAGGAGCGCATGGACCTGCTCGATGAATGCTTCGCCCACCTCGACAATGTCAGCACCACGATGTTCGACGGGCTCGTCGTCACCCTGGCCCGGCAGGTAGGTGCCGACTTCATTGTCAAGGGCCTGCGGGCGGTCTCCGACTTCGAGACCGAGCTCCAGATGGCCCAGACCAACCTGGCCATCTCCGGGGTGCACACCATCTTCCTGCCGACCGCCTCCCGTCGGTCGTTCCTGGCGTCCGGGCTTATCCGCGAGGTGGCCCGTCTCGGCGGCGACGTGTCCGAGATGGTCCCCGAGCAGGTCTTCCGGCGGCTGGTGGAAAGGGTCGGGGGTACGGAGCGGTGACCGACATTCCCGACACCGGGCTGACGCCGCCGACCCCGGCTGAGCCGGGCGCCCCTTCTGTGCCGACACCCGACCCGTATCACCCGCCACAGGTCGAGGGCATCATGCGCCAGGCCCGCGAGGTCGTCGCCTCGGCCCGTCCGATGCCGCTGTCGGCGTCCTCCATGATCAACAAGGAGGACCTCCTCGAGATGCTCGACGAGGCCATCGCCCGCCTTCCCGACGACCTCAGGGCCGCCCGGTGGCTGCTCAAGGAGCGAGAGGAGTTCCTGGCCAAGGTGCGCCGCGAGGGTGACGAGATCCTCGAGATGGCGCGGTCGCAGGCCGAACGGCTGGTCCAACGCACCGAGGTCGTCCGCACGGCCGAGCAACGGGCCCGCCAACTGGTCGAGATGGCCCGAGAGGAGACACGGCGGATGCGGCGCGAAACGGAGGACTACTGCGACCAGAAGTTGGCGACCTTCGAGACATCGCTGACCGATGCCCGCGACACAATCGCCACGGGTCGCCGCAAGCTCCAGGAGACGGTGCTCGACCGCGAGCGTCGCCAGCAGGCCGAGGTTGCCGAACAGGCCGCCCAGGCGGCCACTGAGGAAGCCCGGAGGCCGAGGTCCAGTTCGTCGTTTTTCGACCAGGACAGTGGCGGCGAGTCGGGCGGGTGACCGCCCCGCAGCCCGGACAATGACCGGGGGCCTCCGGGTACCCGTCGCCCTCCTGCGGCGTCCGGGTGTGGCCCCAAGGGAGGTGCGGACGACCGCAGTCCTCGAAGGCATGCGCATCGGAACTGTCGGTGTCGACGGTGACGAGGTCGTCATCGACCTCGAGGTGGGAGCGAGCGGCATGGACATCGTGGCGTCGGGCAAGGTCGATGTCGACTGGACGGGGGAGTGCCGGCGATGCCTCGAACCGGTTTGTGGCCACCTCCGGATCGATGTGCGCGAGGTCTTCCGGTCGGATGACGCCGATGCCGGAGACACCTACCCGCTCGAGTCCGATGCCGGAGAGGACTGCATCGATGTCGGGGCCGTTGCCCGTGACGCCGTGCTCCTGGCGCTGCCGCTGTCACCGTTGTGCGGTGACGACTGCGCCGGCCCGGACCCCGAGCGCTTTCCGGCGATGCCCGTGGAGGAAGTCGGGCCCGAAGGGGAAGCCGCCGAACCGGAGCGGGATCCCCGCTGGGCGGTACTCGACGCCCTGCGCGAACCCGGTGACGAGGGCTGACCGGGTTCGGTCGAGTGCCCGCTAGCCTTTGCGGGTCGCCGGGCCGGGCACCGAGTCCACTCCAGGGCCCACGATTTCCCCGAACGCTCCAACCACCGCGAGTCCACGATGGCCGTCCCCAAGAAAAAGACATCCAAGTCCAAGGGCCGTAGCCGCCGGGCCGCAAACTGGACCCTGCGCCCGTCGTCGCGCAGCACCTGTCCCCGCTGCGGTGAGGTTCGTCGCCCCCACCGCGTGTGCGGCAACTGTGGCTGGTACGGCGGCCGCCAGGCCATCGACGTCGACTGAGCCGAACGGCTCCGTTTCAATGACCCTCCCGCTCCCGGTCGCCGTCGATGCGATGGGCGGCGACTTCGCACCCGACGAGATAGTCGCCGGCGCATTGCGAGCCCACGATGAGCACGGCATACCTGTCGTCCTCGTCGGTCGTCCCGAGGACCTGACCGACTGCGGTGGCCTGGAGGTGCTACCCGCCTCGGAGGTAATCGCCATGGACGCCGATCCGGGTTCCAGCGTCCGGAAGATGAAGGACTCTTCGCTGGTTCGGGCTGCCGAGGCGGTGCGCGACGGTGCCGCATCGGCGATGGTGAGCGCCGGCAACACCGGGGCCACCATGGCGAGCGCCCTCCTTCGCATGGGCCGCATCAGGGGGGTCAGTCGTCCCGCCATCGCCACCCTGCTGCCGACCCCGGGCGGGAAGCCGACCGTCCTCCTCGATGCCGGCGCCAACTCGGAGTGCAGCCCGGCATGGTTGGTCCAGTTCGGCCAGATGGGGGCCGTCTTCTCCCGGGACCGCCTTGGAATCGCCGAGCCTCGTGTCGCCCTGCTCTCAATCGGCGAGGAGCCCGGCAAGGGCAGCCCGTTCGTCAAGGAAGCCCACCGGGCCATGACGGACGCCGACTGGAAGGATGCCTCGTTCGTCGGCAACGTCGAGGGCCGCGACCTGCTCACCGATGAAGTCGACGTGGTCGTGACCGACGGGTTCACCGGCAACGTGGCGCTCAAGACGCTCGAGGGGTCGATGACGGCGCTCATGACCGCCCTGCTCACCAGCCTCGGTGAGCGCCCCGAGGCAGCGGAGGCGGCGCAGACGCTGGGGCCCGAACTCGACAGCCTGTACAGGATGTTCCACCCGGATACCTACGGCGGTGCCATGCTCCTGGGTGTGCGGGGCGTCTGCATCATCAGCCACGGTTCGTCGCGCTCGCTCGCCATCGAAAATGCGGTCCGGGCCGCCGCTGAGATGGTGGAGGCCGATGTGGTGGGCCACATCACCGAGGCGGTTGCCGCTCCGAACGCCGACTGAGGCTGTTTCAACCCCTGTCCGCCTATTTCCGTCCTTTCAGGGCCCTCCCGGACAGAATGTCGATCCGGTAGAATCGGTAGTCACACCCCCTGCGTTCGGTGCCCGCAGTTCCTATTTGCCACCACCGTCCGCCCGAAGTCCCCGAGGAGTCCCGTGCCTGCCGAAACCCATGTCGAAGGAGACCCGATCGGACGCGACGAGGTGCTCGCACTGGTCCGTGACCGGCTTGCCGACATTCTCGAGATCGAGCCCTCCGACATCGGCGAGGGTGACTCGTTCGCCGACGACCTCGACGCCGATTCCCTGGCGCTCATCGAACTTGTCGAGGCCATCGAGGAAGAGCTGGCCGAGCGTTCGGTCGGCTTCCGCATCGAAGACGAGGTCCTCGAAGACCTCAAGACCGTGCGTGACGCGGTCGACTATGTCTCCTCCCTCCTCGGCTGATCCCGCAACCACCGAAGCGCAGGCCGTCGCAGATCGGCTCGGGCACCGGTTCGCAGACCCGGACCTGCTGATCGAGGCCCTGACGCACCGCTCCTGGTGTGCCGAGCACGGTGGCGAATCCAACGAGCGCCTCGAGTTCCTGGGTGACGCCGTGCTGGGGCTCGCCGTCGCCGCCCGCCTCTACCGCGTGCACCCCGAACTCACCGAAGGCGAGTTGGCCAAGATCCGTGCGGGTGTCGTCAGCGCCGACGCCCTGGCCGAGGCCGCCCGTTGCATCGACCTCGGCCGAGCGCTGCGGCTGGGTCGGGGTGAGGCAGCGTCGGGTGGGGACTGCAAGGAGTCCATCCTGTCCGATGCCATGGAGGCGGTCATCGGCGCCGTCTTCCTCGATGGCGGCCAGCGACCGGCTTTCGCGGTCGTCGATGGGCTCCTCGACAGCGCCATCGACCGGGCCGCCGAGGATCCGGGGGTCCACGATCACAAGACCCGGCTCCAGGAACTCGTGGCGCGCCACTTCGATGCCCCGCCGAGGTACCTGTTGACCTCCGAGGGCCCCGACCACGATCCACGGTTCCACGCCGAGGTCGAGGTCGACGGGACCTCATACGGGCCCGCCTCCGGCACCTCCAAGAAGCGGGCCGAACAGGCGGCTGCCCACCTCGCCTGGACCGAGCTCGAGGGGCTCGACCGGTCCGCCGCCCCCGAACCGAATCGTCAGGAAGCGGCCGTCCTGGCCGAAGCAGGGAGAGATTGATGACCATTGCGTTGGAACTGCCCGAGATCGAAACCCTTAGACGCGACCTCGACCGGGACCTCTGCAACCCGAGCCGAAAGATCAAGTCTGCCGAGGCGGCGTCGATGGCGGTGCTGGAGGGCTACCACAACCGCAAGCAGTTCACCAGCCAGCTCGAGGGTCGCAAGGTGGTTTCGGTTCGTCGGGCCGGACTCCACATCTGCATCGAGATGGACGACCACTACCTCGTGATTCGCCTCGGCCCCGGTGCCCTGCTGCGTCGACAGCGCACGAAGGAAGCCAGGCAGCCGGGCACCGAGTTGACGATCACGTTCACCCAGGGAGGACAGCTGCGCCTGGTCGACCCGGCCGGGGCCTCACAGGTTCGCGTCGTGCCGGCCGAGACGATCTTCCAGGACCTTCCTGAACTCGACAGGTTGGGCCTCGACCCGATTGGTGAACCGATCTCCTGGACGGACTTCGCCGGACGGGTGTTCAGCCGCGATGCGCTGCTCAAGGACCTCCTGTGCGACGACTCCTTCCTTGTCGGCATCGGCGACGTCTACAGCGACGAGATCCTCTTCGCCGCCGGGCTGCGGCACGACCGGCGGACCGGCTCGCTCTCGAGCCAGGAGGTCCGGCGCCTCTACCGGGCGGTTGTCGAGATCGTCCACAATGCCGTCAAGTACCGGGGCACAAGCCTCGAGGATCGGCCCTTCCTCGACATCTTCGGCGTTGCGGGCATCTACCAGGACCATCTGGCCGTCTACGGGCGGGCCGGCGATCTCAGCCCTCGCAGTCGGGCGCCGATCCTGCGCACGAAGTACAAGAACCGCTGGACCTACTACTGCGACACACAGGTCTGAGGATTCTGCGCCACCGGGCGCCGAAACGCGGCATCTGACGCCGTTCCTGCGTCTATGGTGGGGGTGTGGCAAATGACAGCACTGTGATTCGCGTATCGGCCCGCGTATCGGCCTGCCGGGGAAACGGCGCGGAGGGGTAGCCGGGGTGTTCCTCAAGCGGCTCACCATCAAGGGCTTCAAGTCCTTCGCCGACCGGGCCGTGCTCGATGTCGAGCCGGGTGTAACCGTCGTCGTCGGCCCCAACGGCAGCGGCAAGTCCAACGTGGTGGATGCCATCACCTGGGTGCTCGGCGCCCAGGCCCCCAGCGCCGTCCGTTCTCAGAAGATGGACGATGTCATCTTCGCAGGCACCGCCGAGCGTCCCGCCCTCGACCGGGCCGAGGTCTCGCTCACGATCGACAACGAAGCCCGCCTGTTGCCTGTCGACCTCGCCGAGATCACCATCACCCGAACGTTGCTCCGGACCGGTGAGAGCGAGTACTCGCTCAACGGCGCCGCCTGCCGGCTGCTCGACATCCAGGAGCTGCTCTCGGATGCGTCGGTGGGGCGACAACAGCATGTGATCATCTCCCAGGGCCAGATCGACGCCGTGCTGAACGCGCACGCCGAGGAGCGGCGCATGATCATCGAGGACGCCGCTGGGATCCTGAAGTACCGCAAGCGCCGCGAGAAGGCCGAACGACGCCTGCGGTCGACCGAGGTGGACCTGGACCGCCTGGGCGACCTGCAACGCGAGGTGAGGCGACAGTTGCGACCGCTCGAGCGTCAGGCCGAGGCGGCCCGCCGACACGGTGACCTGGTCGGCGACCTGAGCGCCCTGCGCCGCCACCGCACCGCAACCGAACTCACCACGCTCCGGGAGCGGGCCCGCAGAGAGGCCACGAGCCGGGCCGACCTGGCCGGCATCGAATCCGGGTCACGTGCCACCCTCGAGGGTTTCGCCGACCAGATCAGGTCGGCCGAGTCCGAGTTGGCCGCCGGTGGTGACGACCTCGGCGACCGCCTGCTCCGCTTCGAGTCCCTTCGTGAACGCGGCCGTGGAATCCGCGGCGTGCTGGTCGAACGGCTGCGGGGCATCGAGCGGGACCGCGAGGCCTTCGTCTCACAGCAGATGGTCCTCGGCCTCGAAGTCGACAAGACCCGTGCCGAGTCCGAGTTGGCGAGCCTCGAATCCGAATCCGAGTCCCTGGCCCCCGAGTCCGAGCGCCTGGCGCTGGCCGAGACAGGGCTGGCGGCGGACCGCACCGCCTTCGAGGTCACCTGGGCCGAGGGGATCGTGGCCCTCGGCACCCACGCAGCCGAGGCGCGCGGCGAGTTGGGCGTGCTGCGGGCCACGCTCGCCCAGGCCTCGACCGAAAGCGACGGCCTGGCCGGCCGCCTGGCCCTGCTCGAGGCCGAGACCGGTCGCCTCGACGCCGCGGCCATCGACCTGCGCCACCAACTCTCCGAGGGCGAGACAGCCGAACAGCCGTTGGTCGAGGCGCTCACCCAGATCGAGCAACGCCTGCACGCTGCTGCCATGCAGCGCAACGTCGCCTGGGAACGGCTGGCCACGGCGGAGGCCGATGTCCGCACCGTCCGGGCGAGGGCGGAGGCCCTCGCCCTCGCACTCGACGAGGCCCGCTCGCGTGCCGGCGTGGCCCACCTGTCGGCCATCGAAGGTGTCCTGGGCACACTGCTCGACCTGGTCGAGGTCGACGAGGGCTATGAGGCCGCCTTTGCCGCAGCAGCCGGCGAGGCGCTCGACGCTGTCGTCGTCGAGGACGCCGAACGTGCGGTGCAGGCTCTCGATGCCCTGCGCGAGGGCCACCTCCACGCAGCGGTGCTCTCCCTGGTCGCCGGCACCGGAAACAAGACTGCGCCACCGGTCGGACGATCGGTACGTGGGCACGTACGTGCCCGCACGCCCGAGGTCGACCGCCTGCTCGACCGCCTCCTCGCACCGGCCGCCATCGTCGACGCCCATGCCGCTGTCGAGGCGGCGATGGCGTACCCCGATGCCGTCTTCGTGACCCTCGATGGGGACCGGTTCGGACCGTCCGGCTGGCGGATCGGCGGAGACCGAGGGGGTGCCACGGGTGCCGCCCTGGCCGAAGCCGAATCCAGCCTCACAGTTGCCGAGGACGAGCGCATCGACGCCCGCCGCCAACTCGACGAGGCCGAGCGTCAGACCTCCGACCTCGAGGACGAGGTTGCCCGGCACACCCGGCAACTCGATGTCCACGATGGTCGGTTCACGGCGGCCGCCGAGGCACTCCAGCGTCTTCAGGCCGAACGCCGTGACGTCCTCAACGAGGCCGAAGGCCTCCGGACCCGCATCGGGGTGATCGAGGCCCGGCTGAAGGATGAGCGGTCCCGGGTCGCCGATCTGGAGACGAGGCTGCCCGACCTCGAGGACGCCGAATCCGAAGCCGTGGAATCCGGTCGACGCATGGCCGAGCAGCGCCGTGACCTCGAGGAGCGCTCCGCCGAGTTGGCCGGCCGCCGGACCGCACACGAGGTCCGGATGGCCGACCTGGCGGCCCGACGCAACCTGCTACTCACACGGGTCACCGAGTACTCCTCACGCCTCGACGAGCTCAACGACGAGCGCCAGCAGGCCGACCAGCGACGCGCCGAGCTCGACCTTCAGGCGGCGGCCACCCGCCACCTCGTAGAGGCGCTCGACGTTCGCATGTCGGTTGCGGATGGGCGACTCGACGAGCTGCGGGAGCAGCGCCGTCGACAGTCCGAGCGTGTGCGGGCCGTTGCCGCAAGGCTCGACGGGCTCCGCCGCGAGCGCTCCGACGCCGAGCAGTCGCTCACCGATGCGAGAGAGCGCCTGACCCGGCTCGAGGTCGAGCGGGCCGAGACCAGGCTCCGACTCGAGAACCTGACCGAGGCGATACGTAGCGAGTTCGGTTGCGAGCCCGATGCCATCCTGGACGCTCCCGTTCCCGACCTGCCCGACGACGTCACTGCGACAGCCCGCATCACCGAGCTGGAACGGGAACTCGAGTTGATGGGGCCGGTCAACCCGTTGGCACTCGAGGAGTACGACACCCTGCGCGAGCGCCACGAGTTCCTGGTCGGCCAACTCGAGGACATCCGCAACACCCGACGTGACCTCCGCAAGGTGATCCGATCGATCGACGATGAGATCGCCTCGGTGTTCGCCGAGGCGTTCGCCGAGGTGTCGGCCCATTTCACCGACCTGTTCGACACCCTGTTCCCGGGGGGCACCGGCCGACTCCACCTCACCGACCCGGACAACCTGCTCGAAACCGGCATCGAGGTCGAGGCGAAGCCCTCGGGCAAGAACGTCAGGAAGCTCTCGCTGCTGTCCGGTGGCGAGCGCTCGCTCACCGCACTTGCGTTCCTGTTCGCCGTCTTCCGCAGCCGACCCTCGCCCTTCTACGTCATGGACGAGGTCGAGGCCGCTCTGGACGACGTCAACCTGCACCGCTTCCTGGGGCTCGTCCGACAGTTCAGAAACGATGCCCAGCTGCTGATCGTCAGTCACCAGAAGCGGACGATGGAGGCTGCCGACTGCCTGTTCGGCGTGACAATGGCGCCGGGTGGTTCATCGCGTGTCGTCAGCGAACGGGTCGCCGTGGACCGTGTCGCCGAGGACGTCGTGGCGCTCGTCGCCTCCTGACAGGTCTCCCACCCGCCCCTTCGGGCGGTCCGACCCGGGGTACCGTCGGGGGATGCGGATCCTCGTCGTCGATGACGAAGCCGACCTCGTAGAGGCGCTGGCGCGCGGGCTGCGACGCGAGGGCTATGCCGTCGATACGGCAGCCGACGGCGACGAGGCGCTCGACAAGGCCTCGTTCAACCCCTACGACCTGGTCTGCCTCGACCTGACGATGCCCGGGATCGACGGCCTCGAGGTATGTGAGCACCTCCGGGCGAACCCTGTCGACGGGGTCGTTCCCCGGATCCTGATGCTCACCGCCCGTGACACCGTGGGTGACCGGATCCGAGGATTGGACGCAGGCGCCGACGACTACCTGGTCAAGCCGTTCTCCTTCGACGAGTTGGGTGCACGGATCCGCTCCCTCCTGAGAAGGGACGCCGGCCGTTCTGGGGCGGCGCTCGAGGTCGGGGGCCTGGTACTCGACACGGCCCGACACCATGCGACCTGCGACGGCGCCACCCTGGACCTGTCACCCAAGGAGTTCGCACTGCTGCGCTACTTCATGTCGAGGCCCGAACTGGTCGTCTCACAGGAGGAACTGCTCGAGCACGTATGGGACGAGCACGCCGACCCCTTCACCCAGACAGTCCGCGTGACCGTGGGGACGCTCCGCAAGAAGTTGGCCGCCGTTGGAGGGGACGACGCCATCGAAACGGTGGTAGGCCGCGGCTACCGGCTCGGTACGGGGGGGGACGCCCCGTGAGCGCCGACCCGGACGAGGTGCGCCCGTCGCTGTTGAGGAACATCCTCCTACCGGCCGCGAGCATCCGCTTCCGCCTGGCCCTGCTCCACTCGATCCTGCTGTTCGGCATCGCCGCCGTCGCCATCGGTGCCATCTACCAGAACGTGTCACGCGTCCTCGACGACGAGCCGATGTCACGCCATGCGGCGTTCACGGAACTGGTCGACCCGCCCGACGACGATGCCGCCGGCGGCCTGCAGGTATTCGAGGAGGCGGTCAACAGTCGGGCCCTGAGACAGCTGCGTACCTACTCCGTCGTCGCCCTGGCAGTCCTGTTCTTCGCCAGCCTGATAATCGGGTGGTACGTCTCAGGGCTCGTCGTGCGCCCGATCGGACGCATCACCGCTGTGGCCAGGAGGATCCAGGGAACCGACCTGTCGCGCCGTATCGGCCTCGGTGGTCCACCCGACGAGTTCCGGGAGTTGGCCGACACGTTCGACGACATGCTCGACCGCCTGGACGCCGCCTTCGAGATGCAGCGGCGCTTCATCCAGGAGGCCTCCCACGAACTGCGGAACCCACTTGCCGTCCTGCGCACCAACCTGGACGTGGTGATGGACGACCCCGGGTCGGGTCCGGACGACTTCCGGGCAGCCAGTGAGGTGGCGCTCCGGGCCACCTCCCGTATGTCTTCCATGGTCGACGACCTTCTCCTGTACGCACACCACGAACGGCCCGACATCCATCATGGTCCGATCGACCTGGCATCGGTCGTCACTGAGACGGTCGCAGACTTCGCCGCTGCAGCCGGGTCAGCCGGTGTGGAACTACGGTCCGAGGTGGCGGAGCAACTCGCCGTGGTCGGTGACCCTGCGGCGCTTCGCAGGGGGTTGGCGAACCTGCTCAGCAACTCGATTCGCGTCTCCGAACCCGACACGTCGGTGCTGGTCTCCGGCGGTCACGACGAGGAGAAGGTATGGATCTCGGTGCGCGACGAGGGACCCGGAATCGACCCCGACGACATCGACCGTGTCTTCCAGCGCTTCTGGCGCGGCGACCTCTCGTCGGCCAGGGAACACGGCCGGTCCGGTCTGGGGCTTGCGATCGTGCGTCAGATAGCCGAGGGCCACGGTGGGCAGGTCACAGTTCGTTCGACCCTCGGCGTCGGGTCCACCTTCACGATCTGGTTGCCCCGGTATGTGGATCGCTGATCCCGAGCAGGAATTTCGACCTTCGCTGTCTGGTTGCCTCTGTATGTGGATCGCCGATCCCGAGCAGGAATACTGACGGCGTGGAGGAGTCGACGACCGAGGCTGAGGACACCCGTCGAACCCCGTCTGAGCCACGGTTCCTTCCGGCGACGGAGGACGGAACCGGTGGGCCTCAGGATGGGGCCGGGGCCCGGTCGGTCGACACCCCGTCGCACGGTGTAAACGCCCCGTTGCCTTCGCCGGTAGCCCCGGTCGACCCTGTCGTCCGCAGGGGGGCACGGCTGCTTTCGGTCGGCGTGGTGGCGCTGGTCCTTGTCGGCGCGGGAGTCGGCGCAGGCTGGCTGCTTCGGGACGGTGGCGGTTCGAGCCCCGCCCCGACCGGCCTCACCGTGATGGTCGGAGAAGCACCCGTTGCCGACTCCGGCGATGAACCGGTCGTGGCGGTCGCCGAGGCGGTGACACCTTCGGTGGTCCACGTCTTCGTCCCGGGGTTCGGTCAGGGCTCGGGGATCGCACTCGACGGCGAGGGTCACGTGGTGACCAACGCCCACGTGCTGATCGAAGATGCGGCGACGGCCGAGGAGTTGGCGGGCATCGAGGTGGAGGTCGTCCTGTCCAGCGGCCGACGGATCGAGGCGACAGCCATCGGCGCCGACATTCGCCGGGACGTAGCTGTCCTCCGTCTCCTGGAGCCCGCCCCCGAACTGCTGCCGGCCACGTTTGCTCCGAGTGACGAGGTCCGCGTCGGCCAGCTCGCCGTGGCGGTCGGCAGCCCGTTCGAACTGACCCAGTCCGTGACCTCCGGCATAGTGAGCGCCATCGGACGGGTGTTGCCCTCATTTGGCTGCAACCTGGGCAGGGGACAGTCGGCCGAGTGCGCCGGGGTGGCGACCATCCAGACCGACGCACCGATAAACCCCGGCAACTCGGGAGGTCCGCTGTCCGACAGGTACGGCCGGGTCATCGGCATGAACACGTCGATCCGGACCAACAACTCGTTCGACGTCTCCAATGCCGGGGTGGGCTTCGCCCTTCCGAGCGACACGGTCATCATCGTGGCCGAACGCCTGCTCGCCGGCGAGCCCGTCGGTACCGCCTGGTTGGGCATCGTCGGCATTTCGACCACGGACGGTCGTCCGGGTGCACTGATCGAGGTGGTAGAGCCCGGATCGCCGGCTGACACCGCCGGTCTGGAGGCCGGCGACCTGATCGTGGTCTCCGACGGCCGCCCCCTCGTTGCCATGGATGCCCTGCGGGCGGACATCCAACTGCGGCTACCGGGGATGTCGGTGGAGTTGCAGTTCGAGCGCGACGGGGTCCTCCAGGCGACCGTCGTAGAGCTCGGTTCCCTGGACGACTTCATCGGCTGACGCCACGGACGAGGGAGAGAGCCGCCGTTAGGCTGGCCGCTGCATGACCCTCCGTACCCGTCTCGGCCGCGCCCGTGAGGCCCTCGGAGCACGGCTGGCCGATGTCCGTGGCCGCGACGAGGTTGATGCCGCCACCTGGGACGAACTCGAGGAGGCCCTGATCCTCGCCGACGTGGGCGTTTCGATGTCGACGGCGCTCCTTGCACGGGTACGCGAGCGGGTGGGAGCCGACGGGGTTTCCGACGGTGCCGATGTCATCGACCTCCTCAAGGCGGAGATCATCGGCCGGCTCGATGGTGTCGACCGTTCCCTGTCGGAGCGGGCATCGCCGAGCGTCTGGCTGTTCGTCGGCGTGAACGGCGTCGGCAAGACGACCACGATCGGCCGACTGGGACACCTCCGGGTGTCTGCGGGGCGAAGCGTCGTATTCGCCGCCGGCGACACCTACCGGGCGGCGGCGGTCGAACAGCTGGGGCTGTGGGCCGAGCGTGCCGGTGCGACGGTCGTCAGGGGTGCCGAGGGTGCCGACCCGAGCTCTGTCGTCTTCGATGCCATCGAACATGCCGCCGCCCGGGGGGCCGATCTGGTGCTGGCCGATACGGCCGGTCGCGTACACACCCGCCGGAACCTGATGGACGAGTTGGCCAAGGTCCGCCGTGTCGCCGAGAAGGGCGCCGGCTCGGTGACCGAGACGCTGCTCGTGCTCGACGCGACGACCGGTCAGAACGGCCTCGTCCAGGCTCGACAGTTCACCGAGGCGGCAGATGTGACCGGGCTCATCCTCACCAAGTTGGACGGCTCGGCACGAGGCGGCATCGTCCTCGCCGTCGAGGGTGAACTCGGCATTCCCGTCAAGTTCGTCGGCGTGGGTGAGGGCCTGGACGATCTCGTGCCGTTCGACCCCGGCGAATTCGTCGACGCCCTGTTCGAGATGGGGGAGTGAGGGTTCTGAGATGTTCGAGAACCTGACGAACCGCTTCGAGGTGATCCTCCGCAACATCCGGGGGAAGGGCCGCCTGGGGCCCGACGAGGTCGAGGTGGTCCTCCGGGAGATCCGCGTCGCCCTGTTGGATGCCGATGTCCACCTCGGCGTGGTTCAGACCCTGCAGGACCGGATCAGGGAGCGGGCCCTCGGCGAGGAGCTGAGCGGCGTCCTCAACCCCGGCCAGCAGGTCGTCAGGATCGTGCTCGAGGAGCTAACCGGGATCCTCGGCGGTGAGACGATGCCGATCACGTTCGCCTCGAAGCCGCCGACGGTGGTTCTGCTCGCCGGCCTCCAGGGATCGGGCAAGACCACGGCGTCCGCCAAGTTGGCGCGTTGGTTCAAGGCGAACGGACGGAACCCGCTGCTGGTGGGTGCCGACCTGGACAGGCCGGCCGCCGTCGAGCAACTGCGCACCCTGGCTGGGCGCATCGACGTGCCTGTCTTCAGCCAGCCCGGTGACCCGGTTTCGGTGGCTGCTGCCGGGCTTGTAGAGGCCCGTCGCCTCGGACGCGATGTCCTGATCTGCGACACAGCCGGTCGGCTGGCGATCGACGACGACCTCATGGCGGAGGTCGCCCGGATCGCAGCAGTTCTCGAACCGCACTACACGTTCCTCGTCCTCGACGCCATGACCGGACAGGATGCTGTCAACGTCGCCGAGGCGTTCCACCAACGGCTCGAACTCGACGCGGTGGTGCTCACGAAGCTCGACGGCGATGCACGTGGTGGTGCAGCCCTCTCGGTCAGGGAGGTGGTGGGTCGGCCCATTGCCTTCGCCTCGACGGGTGAGGCGCTGGAGGACCTCGAGCCCTTCCATCCTGACCGGTTGGCCAGTCGGATCCTCGGAATGGGCGACATCGAGACCCTGATCGAGAAGGCGGAGGAGACCTTCGAAAAGGAGCAGGCTGAGGCGGCTGCCGCCCGGATGCTGGAGGGAACTTTCACGCTCGACGACTTCCTCGAACAGCTCCGCCAGATCCGGCGAATGGGCCCGGTCGGCGACGTCATGCAGATGGTCCCGGGTCTGGGACAGCAGATACAGGGAGCCGAGGCTGAGCTCGACGAGCATCGCATCGACCGCATAGAGGGGATCATCCACTCGATGACCCCCGACGAGCGCACCGACCCGGATGTGATCGACGGTTCACGCCGTGCACGGATAGCCGCCGGCAGCGGTACGCAGGTCAGCGAGGTCAGCCGGCTGGTCCGCCAGTTCCGTGAGATGCGCAAGCTCATGAAGCAGATGGGAGGGGCGGGGTCGAAAGGTCGGGGCCGCGGTCCGAAGCGGGGCAGGAAGGGCAGGAGGCAGGGGGGCGGTGGTCGGACGACGCCCAGCGGTCCCGTGAAGGTTCAGAACAAGGGCCTGGCGCTGCCCGGACTGGGCGGCCATGGCGTCGAGGGAGCGCAGGATCTGGGAAACCCCGGAACGTTCGAGCCCGGGGGGTTCCTGCCGCGATCCTGAACGGGCCCGACGGGATGGAAAAGCTCGCCGGGTCCGGCAGACTGTTCCACCGGTCCGACGGGTACGACCGCTGTTCGTCCACCCGGCCAGATGTCAAAGAAGTCTTCAACAAGAGAGTGAGCCCGACGTGGCCGTGAAGCTCCGCCTGATGCGGATGGGAAAGAAGAAGCAGCCGACCTACCGTGTCGTCGCCGCCGACTCGCGCAAGGCCCGCAACGGCCGTTTCATAGAGGCGCTGGGCTTCTACGACCCGCGGCGTGATCCTTCCGTGATCGAGATCGACAATGAAAGGGCGGTGGCCTGGCTGCGCAACGGCGCCCAGCCCACCGAGCGGGTCGAGAAGCTCCTGAAGATCACAGGTGCCTGGACCGAATTCAGCGGCGAGCAGTTCGACACCACGCCACCCGCCCCCGCCGCCGAGGAGGCCCCGGTCGCGGAAGCAGCCGAGGAATCTCCGGTAGAAGGCGTTGCCGAGGAGGTTCCAGCCGGGGATGCAGCCGGGGATGCCCCGGTCGAAGACGTTGCAGAAGCAACGGCCGCAGAGGATGCTCCGGCCGACGAAGCCGACGAAGCCGACGAAGCCGACGAAGAGGAGCAGGCATGAGCGCCGAGGCACCCACCGCAGAGGGCGTGCTCGCCTTCCTGATCCGCACAATCGTCGAAGAGCCGGACGCAGTCCACATCGAGACCTCCGGCGACGACCGCTGCAAGTTCTCGGTCACTGTCGCCGACGGCGACATGGGTCGGGTCATCGGCAAGCGTGGCCGCGTTGCCAACGCCATCCGCACGATCGTGCGTGCCGCGGCGATCAGCGACGAGACCGAGATCGACGTCGACTTCGTCGACTGATCGAGGGGACCCCACCATCGAGGCGCCCGACCTGCTCGAGGTCGGTCGTATCGATCGACCACACGGCGTGCGCGGCGAGGTCGTGGTAACGCTGCACACCACACGCGTTGAGCGGCTGGCCCCCGGCACCGTTCTGTCAACCGAGCGCGGCGACCTGACGGTCGGCTCCAGCCGACCCCACCAGAACCGGTATCTGGTCCGGTTCGACCGCATTCCGGATCGGGACGCCGCAGAGTCATGGCGCGGCGTCGTGCTCTCGGCCGAGCCGATCGACGATCCCGATGACGAAACCATCTGGGTACACCAGGTGGTCGGTGCCGAACTCTTCGACCAGCACGGCCGTTGCCATGGGCTGGTGCAGGCGGTGATCGAGAACCCGGCGAGCGACCTCCTCGAACTCGAGGATGGTCGGCTCGTCCCCTCGGTCTTCGTGGTGGACCACCTGCCCGGGGTCCGTGTCGACGTCGAGGCGCCCGACGGGTTGCTCGACGGTTCCGATGGCGCCAATGGCAAAGAGGGTGCATGAGCATGCGCATCGACGTTTTCACGATCTTCCCGGAGATGGTCAGCGACTACACGGGGGGGAGCATCCTGGGTCGGGCATCCGCCGCCGGGCTCCTGGAGGTCAATGCACGCGACCTGCGGGCAGCGACGACCGACATCCACCGAACGGTCGACGACAGTCCGTTCGGTGGTGGGGCGGGCATGGTGCTGATGCCCGAGCCGGTGTTCGAGGCGGTCGAGGCGGTCGAGCCGCCCCGTCCGCTGATCCTGCTCGACCCCTCCGGGCGCCGGTTCGATCAGGAGGTTGCCGAGGAGTTGGCGTCCCGGGACGGTTTCTCGCTCCTCTGTGGACGCTATGAGGGTGTCGACGAGCGGATCCGCAGCGAGCTCTGCGACGATGAGCTCTCGATCGGCGACCTGGTGCTGGCCGGCGGGGAGTTGGCGGCGCTCGTCGTCGTGGAGACGGTTGCCCGCCTGCTGCCGGGGGTGCTCGGCAACGAGGTATCGGCGGTCGAGGAGTCTTTTTCCTCCGGGCTCCTCGAGTATCCGCAGTACACGCGTCCGGCGGACTTCCGGGGCGGCGGGGTTCCGGAGGTCCTGCGGTCCGGCGACCACGGACGCATCGCCCGCTGGCGTCGTGCCATGGCGATCCACCGCACCCTCGAGCGGCGCCCGGACATGATCGAACGACGTGGGGGCCTGACCGACGAGGAGCGCTCGCTGCTCGAGTCCCATGGCCTGTCCGTTCCCGCCACGGACGACGCCTGAGGCGGGCCCACCGCGCCGGGAGGTGTGGTAGCGCCCGTATGCTGCACGGTCGGCTGAGACACAGAACCAGGTGCCGGCCACCCGCCCACCCCCAGATCTGAAGCAGGAACCATCATGCAGCGCACAGATTTCATCGATGAGGCGAACCTTCGCGACGACATTCCCGACTTCGGCGCCGGCGACACCCTCAAGGTCCACGTCCGGGTCATCGAGGGCAACCGCCAGCGCATCCAGGTCTTCGAGGGCGTCGTCATCCGCCGCCAGGGCAGCGGAGTCCGCGAGACCTTCACGGTCCGCAAGCTCAGCTTCAGCGTCGGCGTGGAGCGCACCTTTCCGGTCCATGCACCGGTCATCGACCACATCGAGGTGGTGTCGAGGGGCGATGTCCGTCGGGCCAAGCTCTACTACCTCCGTGACCGGATCGGGAAGCGCGCCAAGGTCAGGGAGAAGCGGGAGTTCTGAACTCCCGGCCGGGACCGACTGTCACCGGCCGTTCCTATTGTCGGGCCATGTCCCGACACGACAAGCCTCCCACCCGCCATCTGGCCCTCGGCCTGTGGGGTGAACGCTGCGCTGTCCGCGACTACCGTCGCGACGGCTACCGCATCGTGGCCCGCAACTGGCGTGGGCGGTCAGGCGAGATAGACGTGATCCTGTTCGGGCACGGGGTTGTCGTGTTCTGCGAGGTCAAGGCCCGCTCGTCGGACCGGTTCGGTTCACCGTTCGACGCAGTTGACCGGCGCCGTCGCGAACGGTTGCGCCGCGCCGCCTCCGAATGGCTGTCGGGACCCGGGCTCGAACATGCAGGGTTCCCGGTCCGCTTCGACGTGGTCGGTGTGCTTCCCGACAGGCTCGACCGCATAGAGGGAGCCTTCTGATCCGATGGGCCTAGTTTCTGTCAGCGGCGGCGGTTCCAGCATCCACGGTGCCAGTGGCGCCGCATGTCGGGGGCATCGACAGGAACCACGACCACATGGCCCAGACCGCTGGGGATGTAGCGGTTGCATCCCGGGCAGAGGTAGGCCTTGACCGCCTGATGGGGTTGGATGAAGCGGACATCGAGGTCACCGAGGATTTCGGGGTTCTGCACGGTTCAGCCCACCATTGCCCAGAGCACCAGGAGCGCCCCCACCACGAGGGCGGCGGCTACGAATGCGATGTCGGTTGGCCGCCGTCGGTGTCGGCGTTGCGGGTCGAATCCCATGAGTCCAGTATTGCCGCTCGTTCGATTCTTGCGCCTGCGGTGCCCGCGGTGGAACTGGCGGGTACATTTCGCCTACTGTCATCCCATCAACGAACCAGGTGCAGCCCCCGTGCGGGGAGGAGGGCATCCGATGCGACATGGATTCCGACGAACTTCAGGACGGCGCAGCCGCGGCCGTCAGGTATTGAGGGTCACGCTGCTGGCGCTGCTGAGCGTGCTGATGCTGCCGGTGGCGGCAGCGGCCCAGGAAGTCGACCCGAACGCCCCGCCGCCCCAGGACGGGCAGCCGGCGGGCAACCTTCCACCTCTGGACGGGCAGCCGCCCCAGGATGGCCAGCCGCCCCAGGATGGGCAGGGTGGCCAGCCGCCCCAGGATGGCCAGCCGCCCCAGGATGGCCAGCCGCCCCAGGACGGGCAGGGTGGCCAGCCGCCCCAGGATGGGCAGGGTGGCCAGCCCGGTGCGGGCATGTGCCCCAGCCCGGTGGGCGATGACGGCATGTGCCGCTACGACGACCCGATGGGTCGTCGGTTCGAGGTCAACACCAACACCGGCCAGGGCACGGTTACGTGTACTGACGGCACGGTCGAGCAGGTCGACGCCATGCAGGGCATGCAGGCGCTCCTGGGGGCCTGCGGGATGGCGCCTCCGGGCGGCGATCCGGGCAGCCAGCCCGGCCAGGGTCCGGGAGACCAGCCCGGTCAGGGCGGCCAGCCCGGCGGTGACATGTGTCCCAGCCCCGTGGGCGATGACGGCATGTGCCGCTACGACGACCCCCTGGGCCGTTCGTACGCCGTCGACATGACTTCCGGGCAGGGATCCGTTACCTGTCCCGACGGCACGGTCGAGGCAGTCAACGGCATGGACATGCAGGCCCTGATGAATGCCTGTGGCATGGAGCCGCCTTCCGGCATGGAGCCGGGCGACGGCTCGGGCATGGGTGATCCGAACATGGGTGGTCCCGGTGGCGGCATGGGAGGTTGTCCGCCGGAAGGCACGGTCGACGAGGCGACCAACACGTGCTCGTTCACCGATCCCGGTGGCAACACGATCACGATCGACCTGTCGACCGGCCAGGGAACCATCACCTTCCCCGACGGCACCGTCCAGGATATGGACATGGGTGGCCAGGGCCCGGGCGATCCGAACATGGGTGGTCCCGGTGGCGGCATGGGAGGTTGTCCGCCGGATGGCACGGTCGACGAGGCGGCCGGTACCTGCACGTTCTCCGATCCCGACGGCAGCACGATCGTCCTCGACCTGGAGACCGGCAAGGGCACCATTACACACCCGGACGGAACGGTCGAGGAGATCGAGATGGGTGGTCCCGGTGGCGAGGGCATGGGCGGTCCCGGTGGCATGCCCCAGGGCTGTCCGCCCGAGGGCGTCGTCGACGAGGCGACCAACACGTGTTCGTTCTCGGACCCCGGTGGCAACACGATCACCATCGACCTGGAGACTGGCGAGGGCACCATCATCTTCCCGGACGGCCGCGAGCAGCCCTTCGTCATGGGTGGACCGGGCATGGGCCCGGGCCCCGGTGGCGGGCGCGGCGACGTGCAGGGCTGCCCACCCGAAGGCACCGTCGACGAGGCGACAAACACCTGTTCGTTCGACGACGGGACGGGCAACCTGATCTCGTTCGACCTCGAGACCGGCCAGGGCACCATCACCATGGCCAACGGCGATGAGGTGCCGTTCGACATGCGGGGCGGCCCCGGCGGCCCCGGCGGCAGCGGTCCCGGCTGCCCACCCGAGGGTGACATCAACGAGGAGACCAACACCTGCACCTTCACCGACCCCAGCGGTTCGGTGATCACGATCGACATGGACACCGGCCGGGGCACGATCATGAAGCCCGACGGTTCCATCGAGGAGATGCGGATGGATATGGGCGGTGGCCCGGGCATGGGCATGCCCCAGGGTTGCCCCCCCAACGGCCTCCACGACGAAGAGGCCAACACGTGTTCGTTCAGCGATCCCGGCGGCAACATGATCTCCTTCGACCTGGAAACGGGTCAGGGCACCATCACCTTCCCCGACGGCAGCGTCGAGCCCTTCAACATGAACGAGATGGGCGGCCCCGACGGCGGTCCCGGCGGACCCGGAGGTGCTCCGGGCTGTCCGCCCGACGGCACCATCGACGAAGAGACCAACACCTGTTCGTTCACCGACCCCGCTGGCAACACGATCGTGTTCGACCTGGCAACAGGTGCCGGCACCGTCACGCATTCCGACGGGCGCATCGAGGACTTCCGGATGAACAACCCCCAGGGCGGTCCCGGCGGGGGAGGCGGCTTCTTCCCCGGTGGGCCCCAGGAGTGTCCGCCCGACGCCACCGTCGATGGCGACATCTGCACCATGAACGACCCGGCGGGAAACCGGGTTGAAATGAACATGGAGACCGGTCACATCCGGATGTTCGACCCGCAGGGCAACGAGATCTCCATGGGCGGAGGCGGTCCGGGTGGAGGCGGCGGCTTCGGCTGTCCGCCCGAGGGCACCATCGACGAGGAGGCCGGGACCTGCTCGTTCACGGATCCGGCCGGTGCGGTGATCACGGTCGACATGGAGACGGGCGAGGGATCCATCACACTCGCCGACGGCACCGTCGAGGAGTTCCGCATGGACGGGGGCGGACCGGGTGGTCCGGGCGGCGGTCCCGGTGGCTGCCCGCCCGAGGGCACCATCGACGAAGATGCCGGCACCTGTTCGTTCCAGGACCCCGGCGGCAACACGATCACGTTCGACATGGAGACCGGTGAGGGTTCGATCACGCTCCCGGACGGTTCGGTGGAGCCGTTCAGGATGGGCCCCCAGAACGGACAGGACGGTCCGCAGGGACCCGGTGGCTGCCCGCCCGAGGGCAGCGTCGTAGACGGCATCTGCACCTTCACCGACCCCGGTGGCAACACCATCGAGGTCGACATGGCCACCGGCCAGGGCACCATCACGTCGTCCGACGGCCAGGTCCGCGACTTCGACATGCGCGGAGACCCCGGCGGCCCTGGTGGCGGCCCGGGCGAGATGGGTTGCCCATCCAACGTCGTCCGCAACGAGGACGGCAGCTGCACGCTGACCAACCCCGACGGCACCCTGACCACCATCAACCCGGAGACCGGCGAGATGTCGCACACCGACCGGCAGGGACGCACCCGCTCGTTCCGCCAGGTCTTCAACGACGACGGCACGATCACTACGATCTCGTCCGACGGACACTCCGAGACCTTTGACCCGGTCAACGGCACTCGGACCGAGACCATGCCCAACGGCCTGACCTGCAACATGTCCGAGGACTTCGACACGGGCATCTCGACCCGGCGCTGTTCCAACGGCGGCTGGGCCAAGGAGGACCGGTCCACCGGTCGTCGCTGGGGAGCCGATCCCAACGGCTGCGAGTGGGATGAGTCCCGCAACGAGGACGGCACCATCACGCGGAGCAACTGCGACGGAGCATCGGGGACCTTCGACCCGGAGACGGGCGTCGGTACGTTCGTCGACCCGTCGGGTCGGGTGGTCCGCGAGGTCAGGAACGAGGACGGATCCGTCACCCACACCAGCTCCGACGGCTTCGCCAGCACCTGCAACGAGGACACGGGTGAGTGCACGATCGTCGAACCCGATGGCCGGACCGGCACCGTCAAGCAGTACAGCGACGGTCACCGCGAGACCACCTACTCCGACGGCAGCGTCGCAGTCTGGTATCCGGACGGCAGCCGTGAGTTCACGGGAGCCGACGGTTGCAAGCAGATGGTCACCAAGAACGAAGACGGGTCGTTGACCCACAGCAACTGCGATGGTTCGTCCCAGTCCACGCAGAACCTGGCGGACGGCTCGACACGCGTCACGTTCTCCGACGGACGCGTTGCTACCACGAACCCCAACGGCAGCCGGACCCTGGTGGATGCCGACGGCAACACGTTCAAAGAGGAGCTCAACTCCGACGGTTCCATCACCAGGACCCGGCCGGACGGCTCCTCGATGACGCAGAGTCCCGACGGGAGTTTCATCCTCACGACCGCCGATGGGCAGACCCGCGAGGCGAAGCGCAACGAGGACGGTGACCTCGAGGTCGAGTTCGACGGTGGCCAGATCACGCTCGCCGCCGACGGGTCCGGAACCGTGGCCACCGACGACGGTGTGACCGTCGAGATCGAGGTGGAGGCCGACGGGTCCACCGTCGCCGCCACCGACGACGGCGAGGAGGCATCGTGGGAGCCCACCGGTGACACCACCCTGACGACCGCCGACGGTGACACGTCCATCCGTACGGTCAACGCCGACGGCAGCATCGTGACCACTGACGAGGACGGCACCGAGACCGTGTGGAGCCCGGACGAGGACCTCGACGCCGGTGGCGAGGCCACCTCCACGGCAGCGGTCGTGGACGAGGCCGCCTCTGAGCTCCTCGAGAGCGTCGGCGTCGAGGAGATCACCTCCGAGGGTGGCTTCAGCACGGCCCAGGCATCAGGCGTCGGAGCGGCGATCGACGCCCTCTCGGCCCAGTTGGCCGCAGCGCAGGCGACCGAGGACCTGAGGGGCCAGGCCACGGTGAGCAGTGCCGTGTTCGAGCTGGTCCTCGACCTCGAGGCAGCCGCAACGGAGGCAACGGAGAACGAGGACACGGTCGGCGCACTCGTCATCAGCTCGCTGATGGAGGACGCGTTGGCGGTGTTGGACGGCTAGACGAGGAGCGGGCAGATGTACAGCAGACAACGACTGACGTGTGGTTTCGTGGCACTGGCGTTGATCGCCGGGGCCTGTGGCGGCGGAGGCGGCGACGACGTGGCCGAGACCACCACTACCGCCGCACCCACCACGAGCACCACCGAGGCGACGACCACCACCGAGGCTCCGACAGCCACCACCGAGGCGACGACCACCACCGAGGCTCCGACCACGACCGTCGTCGAGACGACGACCTCGATCAACGACGAGGGCCAGACCGTGCTCGACGGTGGAGCGGTCGGCGACTGCGTGATCGAGCCGCTGGCCGACTGCGCCGGTGCCCAGATGAAGTTCACGAACCTGGCCGGCGCCCAGTTGGCAGGAGCGAACCTCTACCGGGCCCGCATGGATGCGTCGGACCTGACGGGCGCCAACCTGATGGGGGCGAGCCTGTTCTACGCCGGGCTCACCGGAGCCGTGATGACGGCCGCCAACCTCCGGGGCGCCAGCCTGATCAACGCGGACCTGACGGGTGTCGACCTGTCGAGCGCCATGCTGGTCAGCGTCGACCTGACCGAGGCCAGCCTCATCAACGCCAACCTCACCGGTGCCGACCTCACCAACGCCATACTCGTCAATGCCGACCTCACGGGCACGGTCCTCGAGGGGGCGATCTTCTGCAACACCGTGATGGAGTCCGGAACGATCTCCAACGACTCGTGCTCCACCAGCGACACGTCATCGGACGAGGACACCGAGGAGTAGTTCGCCGGGGCTCCATCCACAATGGCGCACCCGGCAGGAATTCTGCGTTTCGAGGTGTGCTTCCGTGGTGGTTGTCCCACGATGCCCCTACCCTCGGTGGTGCCGCTCGGAGTCGGCGGTTGACGACTCCTCCCATCCCGGCCCGATGGTGACCGCGCAGCGGTTCCCGGACGGCCGATTCGTCCGGGAGGATCCGTGCTCGCAACCGTCCATGCCGCCACCCTGCTCGGGGTCCGCGGCCATCCTGTCCGTGTCGAGGTCCATGTCGACAACGGCCTGCCCGCATTCAACGTCGTCGGCCTTCCCGATGCGTCGTGCAAGGAGGCCCGGGACAGGGTCCGGGCAGCGCTCGTCTCCAGTGGCCTGGCCTGGCCTTCCCGCCGCATCACCGTCAACCTGGCGCCCACCGGTGTCCCCAAGGCGGGGGCCGTCCTCGACCTCCCCATGGCCGTCGGCCTCCTCGTGGCCTGTGGCGAGGTCGAGCCTGAATCGATCGACGGCGTCGCATTTCTGGGCGAGCTCGGCCTCGACGGCTCGTTGCGTCCGATCCCCGGTGCGCTGCCGCTGGTCGACGCAGTCGAGGTCGGTGTCGTGGTCGTGGCCCCCGACAACGCTGTCGAGGCACGGCTCGTCACCCCGACGGTTGTCCACACCGTGCCCGACCTGCGCAGCCTCGTGCTCGCACTGCGCGGTGAGGAGCCCTGGCCCGAGGCCGGGTCGCCGGCCCCGGAGGCCGTTGCCTTCGAAGAGCCCGACCTTGTCGATGTCCGGGGCCAGCGCATGGCCCGCTTCGCCGTCGAGGTTGCGGCTGCCGGAGCCCACCACCTCCTCCTGATCGGCCCACCGGGAGCCGGCAAGAGCATGTTGGCACGACGTCTGCCGGGTCTGCTCCCCGACCTGACCGGTGACCAGGCGCTCGAGGTGTCCCGAATCCGTTCTGCAGCCGGCGAGGCGTTGCCGACCGGGGGCCTGTTCCGGCGTCCACCCTGGCGCTCCCCCCACCATGGGGCCTCGGCGGCGGCCCTGGTCGGCGGGGGGAGCGCTGCGATGCGCCCGGGCGAGATCAGCCTGGCGCACGGTGGGGTCCTGTTCCTCGACGAGTTGGGCGAGTTCGCCCCGAAGGTGCTCGATGCCCTCCGCCAACCGCTCGAGGACGGCACCGTCCAGATCAGCAGGGTTGCGGGCAGCGCCGACTATCCGGCCCGTGTGCTGCTCGTGGCGGCCATGAACCCCTGCCCCTGCGGAGGGTCGGGCGCACCGGGTGGCTGCCGCTGCCCGGAGCACGTCCGGCTCAAGTACCTCCGGCGGGTGTCGGGGCCCCTGCTCGACCGGTTCGACCTGCGCATCGACGTCGACCGGCCCGAACCGGTCGAACTCCTCGACGGGAGCGACGGGGAACCTTCGTCTGCCGTGGCCGAGCGGGTCGCTGCGGCCCGGGAACGGGCCCGGTCCCGAGGCGTGACCGCAAACGTCGAACTGGACGCATCGGCACTTGCAACGGCTGCGCCCCTGTCCCACGAGGCGACTCGCCTCCTGGAGGCGACGCTGCATGCGGGCCGGCTGAGCGCCCGCGGCCTGCACCGGGTCCGCACGGTGGCACTCACCATTGCCGACCTCACCGGTCGGGAAGGCCCGGTCGGCCCCGACCTCATCGACACGGCCCTCGGGCTCCGCATCGACCCGTTCCGCCCTGCCGGTCATGGCATCCACTGACGGGGTCGTGGCCGCCGAGGCCGACCTTCCTCAAGCGGCCTGGTTGACCGCCCTCCTCGGCCTTCCGGCGATGGGTCCACGACGCCTCGGTGCCCTGCTGGACAACCGGTCGCCGGCGGAGGCCTGGACGGCAGTGCGATCCGGAAGGCCCCTCCCCGAGGTGGCCGAGGTCGTGGGTGGCCGGGTGGGGGCGCTCACCGCCGAATGGGCGAAGGCGGCAGGCGACATTGATCCGGTGGTCGTCTGGGCGACCAACCGGGCGGCGGGGGTAGACGTGGTAGCCCTCGGCGATGCCGGTTATCCCCGGTGCCTGCTCACCGATCCCGAGCCGGCACCCGTGCTGTTCGCCCTCGGCCGTCTGGATGCGGTTGCCGTTCCGTCCCGTGTGGCCATCGTGGGAACGCGTCGATGCACCCGTTACGGGCGGGATGTGGCCACGGAACTCGGAGGTGCCCTGGCCGAAGCCGGCGTGGCGGTGGTCTCCGGCCTGGCGCTCGGCATAGATGGTGCCGCACATGCAGGTGCGCTCTCCGCCGGGGGAGCGCCACCGATCGGCGTGGTGGCCACGGGGCTCGACATCGTGTACCCGACGGCGAACCGGCGCCTGTGGAACCGGGTTGCCGAGGCGGGTGTGCTCTTCTCCGAGGCTCCGCTCGGCACGGGCCCCCGGGCCTGGCGGTTTCCGTCCCGGAACCGGATCATCGCCGGTCTCGCCGACGTGGTGGTCGTGGTCGAATCGCACGCCTCCGGTGGCTCGCTCTACACGGTCGAGGCGGCGCTGGACCGCGATCGCCCGGTCCTTGCAGTACCGGGCCCGATCCACAGTCCGGCATCGAGGGGAACCAACCACCTGCTCGCCGAGGGGTGCGTGCCGCTGTGCGGGATCGACGATGTCCTCACTGCGCTCGGGCTCGTCGGTTCGGCGCCCCTGCCGAACGACCGCCGGACCTACCCGGACGGTTCGGACCTCGGGGTGCTCGATGCCGCCGGCTGGTCGCCGACGACCCTCGATGCCCTTGCGCGGCGGGTCGACCTGGGCCCGGTCGACCTGGCTTCGTCGGTTGCCCGGCTGGTTCGCATGGGCTGGTTCGACGAGGAACGGGGGTTCTACCAACGGGTGCGCTGATGGTTCGATCTCTGGTGTTTCGCTCCCCCCTGCGACTTCGATCCTCCGAGGGAGGAAACATGGTCCAACGACCTGCCCTGCTGCCCATCGCCGCCGCGTTCGCACTGGTGGTGCTCGTCGGCATCCTGACCGCTGCGCCGGTCGCCGCCCAGCCCGGTCCCGGTGGTCGCGACCCTGCCACAGGCGTCGACCGCACCGAGGCTGCGCCTGTCGCCTATCAGGCTCCGGTCGACACGCCGGTCATCGACGGGTTCCGACCACCGGCCCGTCCCTGGTTGCCCGGCAATCGCGGGTACGAGTACGCCACGTTTCCCGGCCAGGTGGTGCGTGCCGCTGCCGACGGGAGCGTGTTGTTCGCCGGCACGGTTGCCGGCTCCCGCCACGTCACGCTGCTCCATGCGGACGGCCTCCGGACCAGCTATTCGTTCTTGTCCTCGATCGAGGTTACGCACGGGCGGGAGGTCCTCGCCGGTACGGCGGTGGGGCGCGCAGCGACCACGTTCCACTTCGGTGTCCGAGATCCGGACGGCACCTATCTGGATCCTGGCCTGATCTTCGGGTCCAACGGCACGCTCAGGGCCCGACTGGCTCCCCACGACGAAGAGGCGATCGTCGCTGCGGCGCGTGAGCTCCTGGGCGACGAGCGGTCTACGTTGGGGAACCTGGTTGCGGCTGCCGGTTCGGCTACGTCCTGGGTGGGCGAGCAGTTCGTCGAGGGGGCAGCGTTCGGGCGCCAGGTGGTTGCCAGCGCCGGTCGGACCGCCATCGACGGCCTGACCTGGTACGTCGAGCGCCCGATTGCGGCGGTGGGCGCCTCGATCGACCTCGCCACGGACCTCCTGGCGGCGCTGCCGACGCCCGAGTGCACGCCCTCTGAGGTCGGCGTCGAGTCGCCTCGGGGAGACCGCGTCGCGATCCTGGTGCCGGGCCTCGATTCCGGATCGGACGGTGGACCGATCACCGACCTCGACATGCAGGCCCTGGGCATCGATCCCGATGACGTCGTACGCTTCTCCTACGGGGGAGGGCGCATCGCCGGTGACGGCCCCGGCCCCGAATGGGCAACGCAACTTGAAGCCTCCCACGAGGCCGCAGGCGATGTGCACCGCCCGGTCGACGAGAGTGCCGAACTCCTGGCGCAGCTCCTCTCCGACATTGCGGGAGAGCGGCCCGGTGCCACCCTCGAGGTCTACGGGCATTCGCTGGGCGGCCTCGTGGCGCTCGAGGGGGTCGCCCGATTGGCGGCCGACGCCGATGCGCCACATTTGCGCCTGGTGACGTTGTCGACGCCCCACGGTGGCAACCTCCTGGCGGAGGGGTTCGACGTCCTGGGTGCGCTGAAGGTCGTGGCCGAGGCCTTTCGCCTCGGCGGACGCCCTGAGGTCGGCCAGCCCGTCCTCGCCGACCTGGCGGTGGGAGCCCTGCGCCCTGTGCCTTCGGGTGTCGAGGCGCTGAGCCTTGCGGCCTCCGGCGACCTGTTCGTCCCGGCGGGCCGTGCCGAACTCGACGGTGCCCGCACGGTCGTCGTCGACGTGCTCGGCACGGATGCCCATGGTGGCCTCGTCGGCCACCGGGACGCCCTGCGCGAGATCAGCCTCTTCCTGGCGGATCGACCTTCGGCCTGCCAATCGCTGGCAGAACGCCTGGGCGGGGTTGCGGTTCCGTTCATCGTCGAGTCCGCACACCAACTGGTCACGGCATCCGGGTTCCTGGGGTACCTGGGGTGACCGGCGCCGGTGGGCTCCGGGGGCCGCGATCCGCCACGCAACCCCGGGGGAGCCGCCGTCGGCCGCCGCTACACTCCGACGCTGGCCGCCGCACCGTGTGGCGGCCGCGAATTCACCTACACCCCGACCCACCCACGGTCGCCTCCGGGCGCAGGGACGGGGCGAGTCGAACCGATGGGAAAGGAGGGCGCGGCATGGCTGTCGTGACCATGAAGCAGTTGCTCGAGGCGGGGGTGCACTTCGGGCACCAGACTCGCCGCTGGAACCCCAAGATGCGGCGGTTCATCCACGGCGAGCGGTCCGGGATCTACATCATCGATCTCCATCAGACCCTCGACCGGATCGAGAAGGCGTACGTGTTCGTGCGGGACCTCGTCGCCGACGGCGGCAGGGTGCTCTTTGTCGGCACCAAGCGCCAGGCGCAGGATCCGATCAACTCCTATGCCGAGAAGTGTGGGATGCCGTTCATCAACCAGCGCTGGCTGGGTGGCACCCTCACCAACTTCTCGACCATCTCGAAGCGTGTCGCCAAGATGCTCGAGTACCAGCGCATGCGCGACTCGGGCGAGTTCGAGGCCATGCCGAAAAAGGAGGCACTGCTGCTGTCGCGCGAGCTCGAGAAGCTCGAGAGGAACCTGGGTGGCATCCGGGACATGGAGCGCCTGCCCGATGCCGTGTTCGTGATCGACACGGCCCGTGAGCACATCGCCGTCACCGAAGCCAACAAGTTGGGGATTCCGATCGTGGCCGTGGTCGACACCGATTGCGATCCGGACGTGATCGAGTACCTGATCCCCGGCAACGACGACGCCATACGGGCAGGCAGGCTGCTCTGTCGTATCCTGTCCGACGCCGTCGAGGAGGGTCGCTACATCGCCAACTCCCGCACCACTGCGGCCGAGGACGACGGACCTTCCCTGGATGCCGAAGATCGTGCCGCTGAGCAGGCGGAGGCACGTGTCGAGGCCGAGGCGGCGGCAGTCGAGCGTGAGGCCCGCGTGGTGGCGTCCGTGGAGGTGCCTGCCGAACCTGTTGAAGCCGAGGAGGTGCCTGCCGAACCTGTTGAAGCCGAGGCCGGGACCTCCACCGACGACGACACCGTGGAAGGGTCCTGACCGGTATGGCTGAAATCGCTGCACGAGAGGTCAAGGCCCTGCGTGATGCCACCGGCGCAGGGATGATGGACGCCAAGCGTGCGCTGATCGACACCGAAGGCGACTTCGAGGCGGCTTCCCAGTTGCTGCGCGAGCGTGGCCTTGCCAAGGCGGCAACCCGAACCGACCGTGACAATGTCGAAGGTGTCGTCGCACTTGCCGGCAACGGCAGCCGTGCGGCGTTGGTGCATGTCAAGTGCGAGACCGACTTCTCGGCAAAGTCCGATGCGTTCATCACCCTGGTCAACGGCATCGCAGACGCTGTCCTCGCGGACGGCGAGGATGCGGTAGAGGGCTTCACCGGGGCACTCGAGGACCTCAAGCTCTCCACGAAGGAGAATATCGAGGTTGGTCGGGTCACCCTTTTCGAGGCTGCCGACGGCAATGCGCTCGACACCTACCTGCACGTCCAGGACGGGCGGGGGGTCAACGGCGTGGTCGTCGAGGGTTCGGGCGTCGACTCCGAGGCCCTCCACCAGGTGGCGTTGCACGTCGCCTTTGCAAAGCCGACCGCACTGTCCCGAGAAGAGATCCCCGCAGACCTGGTGGAGCAGGAGCGTGCTTCGCTGCTCGAGATCACCAAGGCCGAGGGCAAGCCCGAGCAGGCCTGGGAGAAGATCGTCGAGGGTCGGCTGTCGGGCTGGTACCGCGAGTCGGTGCTTCTCGAGCAGGGGCTCCACGGAGACAAGGCCCTCGTGAAGGACTCGCTCGGCGGAGGCGACATCGTTCGCTTCGCCCAGGTATTTCTGGGAGGCTGACGCCGTGACTGAACGCCTCACCCCACGTTGGGACCGTGTCGTCCTGAAGGTGTCGGGAGAGGCGTTCGCCGGTAGCGCCGGGTACGGCATCGACGGCGAGGTGGTCGCCCGGATCGCCCAGGAGATCGTCGATGTCTGCAGCGAGTTCGAGGTCGACGTAGCGGTCGTCGTCGGTGGTGGCAACATCTGGCGGGGCATGTCGGGCGCCGGTGCGGGCATGGACCGTGCCCAGGCCGACTACATGGGCATGCTGGCGACCACGATCAACGCCCTGGCCCTCCAGGACACCCTCGAACAACTGGGCCAGCCGACCCGGGTGCAGACAGCCATCCGCATGGAACAGATCGCCGAGCCGTACATCAGGCGGCGGGCAACCCGCCACCTCGAGAAGGGCCGGGTTGTCATCTTCGCCGGTGGCACGGGCAACCCGTTCTTCACGACCGACACGGCCGCTGCCCTGCGTGCCGTCGAGATCGAGGCCGGGGTGGTGCTCAAGGGAACCCATTCGGGAACCGACGGCATCTATACGGCCGATCCGCAACTCGATCCCGATGCGACCGTCATCGACAAGGTCAGCCACCTCGAGGTGATCCAGATGGGACTCCGGGCGATGGACGCCACGGCCGTCACGCTCTGCATGGAGAACAACCTGCCGATCGTCATGTTCGACCTGATGACGCCCGGAAACGTCCGGTCCATCCTCGCCGGAGAGTCCGTCGGTACTCTGGTCGCCTGAGCTGGGAGGGTTCTTGAGCGACGAAATGGTTCAGTTGGTCCTCGAAGAGACCAGGGAGAAGATGGCCGACGCCGTCGTCCATACTCGACGCGAGTTCTCCTCCGTCCGGACCGGCCGGGCTTCGTCCTCGATGGTAGAGAACCTGACCGTCGAGGCCTATGGCGTCGAAATGCGAATGCAGGAGCTGGCCACATTCAGCGTGCCCGAACCCCGCCAGCTCATGATCACACCCCATGATGCGGCGAATGTCCCGGCAGTGGAGCGTGCTGTCGTCAATGCCGACCTCGGCCTCGCTCCGAGCAACGATGGTCGCACGATTCGACTGTCTTTCCCGGAGCTGACCGAGGAACGCCGCCGGGACATGGTACGAATGATCAACGGCATGGCCGAGGACGGCAAGAACCATCTTCGGGGTATTCGCCGCCATGCGCGCAAGGATCTGGACGATATAGAAGGCGAGGGTCACGTGTCAGAGGACGACATCCGGCATGCCGGTTCGCAACTTGACGACCTGATCCACCGCAACGAGTCCGAGATCGACGAGGCTCGGACGGCAAAAGAGGACGAACTGCTCGAAGTCTGAGCAGGGCGATCGAGGGAGGATTCGTGAACCAACAGCGCAGCAGCGACCAACCCTTCGAGGAGATCCGGATTCTGGGCCTCGAACCGGCCGACGACGAGGTTGAGCCCGGTCGTTCGGTGTTCGGTGGAGAACCGCCGACCGAGGACCTGCCCCACTGGACCGAGCCTCCGACAGCCCCGGTGGCTGCACCGCCAACAGACTTCACCTCCGAACAGCCCCGTTGGGCGGACGATGTCCCCGAACACCACGAGTCGCAGCAGACCGTCGGCGCAATCGACGAGCCCACGGCAGCCGCCTTCTTCGACGACACGTCATCGGGTCTGGGATCCGGCGAGAGTTTTGATCCGCCCCTGCTCCCTCCTGACGACCCGCAGCCGGTGGAGGCAGGGCGGTCCCCGGTCGCCACACACGTAGAGCCGGAGGGTGGGCGCCGCCGGTCGGATCGTGGAGGTTCCGACGGCGGAGGTCGCGACATGCCGTCGGCGATCATCACCGGGCTGGGTCTCGGTGCCCTGGCGCTCGTGGCCTTCAAGGTCGGGGCGTCGGCCACCCTGGCCCTGTCGACCGCCGTGCTGGTCCTCGCCGCAGTCGAGTTCTACGGATCGGTTCGACGCGTCGGCTACCAGCCGGCCACCCTCCTGGGGATCGTGGCTGTCGGATCGTTGAACCTGGGCGCCTACTGGCGCTTCGAGGCGGCGGTTCCACTTGTGTTGGGCCTGACGGTGCTGTTCTGCCTGCTCTGGTACCTGACCGGGGTCGACCGGGACGCTCCGATGGTGAACATCTCCGTCACCCTGTTCGGTGTGCTCTACGTGGGGATGCTCGGCTCTTTCGTGGGGCTCATGCTCACAGATGAGAACGGCATCGGCCTGCTGCTGGCCGCCGTGCTGGCGACCGTCGGCTACGACGTCGGCGGCCTGTTGGTCGGTCGCCTCGCTGGCCGCACACAGTTGGCTGCCGTCAGCCCCAACAAGACGATGGAGGGACTGGTCGGCGGCATGGTCGCCTGCTTCGCCGTGTGTGTGCTGCTCGTGGGCCGCATCACGCCATTCGGACAGGGACCGGGCGACCTCATGTCGGTCGCGGTGCTGGGCATCGTGGCGGCCGTAGCCGCACCCTTGGGCGACCTGTGTGAATCGATGATCAAGCGGGACCTCGGCATCAAGGACATGGGAAGCGTCCTCCCCGGCCACGGCGGCCTGCTCGACCGCTTCGACGCCCTTTTGTTCGTGCTGCCGGCGACCTACTACACCGCCCGGATGCTCGACCTCTTCGGGGCCTGAACCCGCCCACCCGCCTCCGGGGCCCTCGACGGGCACCGTAGGCTCCGCCGCATGCCGACGACGCGTCCTTCCCCCGAGCGGCGTCAGGCAGGGCCATGACACAGGTCGCGGTGCTCGGGTCGACCGGTTCGATCGGCGCCCAGACGCTGGACATCGTGGCCGCCCGCCCCGACCTGTACGAGGTCGCGGCGCTCGGTGCGGCCAGATCCGTCGACCTCCTGGTCGAGCAGGCCGAGCGTTTCCGTCCGCCTGTCGTGGCGATCGCCGATGCTTCGCTAGCTGCCGGGTTGGCCGACCGGGTCCCCGCCGGGACCGAGGTCCTGGCAGGTTCTTCGGCTCTGGCAGAGGCGGCGTCGACGGCTGAGGTGGTGGTCAACGGTGTTGTGGGCTTTGCCGGGCTCCCGGTCACGCTTGCCGCCCTCGAGTCGGGTCGACGGCTGTGCCTGGCAAACAAGGAGTCCCTCATTGCCGCAGGTCCAGTTGTGCGCGAGGCCCGGGCGACGCCCGGAGCCGAGTTGCTGCCGGTGGACAGCGAGCACTGTGCCGTTCATCAGTGCCTGCGTGGTGACGACGGCAGGGGTGCCCTGGACCGGGTGGTACTCACGGCATCCGGCGGCCCGTTCCGTGGCCGCTCCAGCGAAGAGCTGGCCGACGTCACGATCGAGGATGCGCTCGACCACCCGACCTGGTCGATGGGCCCCAAGGTCACCGTCGACTCGTCGACGCTCATGAACAAGGGGCTCGAGGCCATCGAGGCCCACGAACTCTTCGACGTCGACTATGACCGCATCGATGTCGTCGTGCATCCGCAGTCGATCGTGCACTCGATGGTGACATTCACCGACGGAACCACAATGGCGCAACTCTCCCGACCCGACATGCGCCTGTGCATCGGGTACGCGCTGGCCTATCCGGATCGACTCGACCTGCCCTTCGGCACGATCGACTGGAACGAAGCCTCGCGCCTCGACTTCGAGCCGCCCGACCGTGTGGCGTTCCCGTGCCTCGACCTGGCCTTCGCAGCCGGTCGCCTCGGGGCGACAGCACCGGCCTGGTTGAATGCCGCCAACGAAGTTGCCGTGGAGGCCTTTCTGGAGGGACGCCTGTCCTGGGTGGGGATCGCCGAGGTTCTCACCGATGTCCTGGCGGACTGGCCCGGTCTTGCAGCCGACGGCATCGAGGCCGTCCTCGACGCCGATGCAAGGGCACGCAAGGTCACTTCGTCACGACTGGCCGGTCGCCCGTGACCGGGCTACCGCTGACCGACGGCGACCGCCGGGTCAGGCTACTGCTGCTGGTGGGCGGGACGATCGCCTTCGGGCTCTCGTTAGGCATGTCGATGCTGGCCGTGGTGCTCTCGTTCGTAGGCATGCTGGTCGTGCACGAACTGGGCCACTACCTCGTTGCCCGGTGGACGGGCATGCAGGTCACCGAGTTCTTCATCGGGTTCGGTCCACGGGTCTGGTCGGTGCAACGTGGCGAGACCGAATACGGCATCAAGGCGATCCCCTTAGGGGCCTACGTACGGGTCACCGGAATGACCAACCTGGAGGAGGTCGACCCCGCCCATGAGCACCGCACGTACCGGCACCAGTCGTACCCGAAGCGGATGGCGCTGGCGTTGGCCGGCTCCGGGATGCAGTTCGTGCTTGCGGTCGTGCTGCTGTTGGTCATATTCGTGGGAATGGGCCGCCCGGATGTCGATGAATGGGCCGTCCGCTCGGTCGTTGGGGGTACTGCCGCCGAAGCGGCGGGGATCCAGGCCGACGACCGGATCCTGGCCATCGCCGGCCGCCCGGTGGCTGACTTCGATCGCTTCGGCGAGGTTGTCCGGTCACTGCCCGGCCGGGTCGTGGCGGTCGAGATCGAGCGGGATGGCGTCCACATGGTCCGGTCGGTGGCCGTCGGTGAGCGCCTGACCGGCAGCGGCGCAGCCGCCTTCCCCGGGCTGTTCCCCGGCGATCGGATCATCGCGGTGGACGGTGTGGCGACAGCCGACTGGTCCGAGGTCGAGGATCTCGTAGAGGTCGGCGTGGAACACCGGCTGACCGTGCATCGCAGCGATGACGCCACCGTCGGGATCACGACAGTGGCGCGCAGGCTGCCCACCGGGTCGGCTGCGGTGGTCGGCTTCTTCGGCGTATCGCCGAGGCATCCGATGGTTCGCCTGGGCCCCGTCACGGCGGTCAGGGAGTCGGTCACGACGTTGGGCGACCTGCTGTGGATGTCCGGCGACGCGCTGGTCCGCTTCTTCACCCCCGGTGGCCTCTCGGGATTCGTAGGGGGAGCTGTCGATCCGGGTGGCACACAGGGGGACCTGGGCCTCACATCGGTGGATCCTGGTGACGACAACAGGTTGCTCTCCATCTACGGGGCCGTGCGGCTCGGAGATGCTGCGTTCGAATCGGGTGCCCACAACTTCCTGTGGTTCCTGGTTCTCGTGAACGTGTTCGTCGGTGTGTTCAACCTCGTACCACTGTTGCCGCTCGACGGTGGCCACATCGCCATCGCCACCTACGAGCGCCTGCGGTCCAGGGGCGGGCGGCGCCATGTTGCTGATGCCGCAAAGCTGGCTCCGCTCACGTGGGCGGTCGTGGCGTTTCTGATCGCCCTCGCCCTGATCGCCCTCTACCGGGACATCGTCGACCCATTCGACTTCGGTTGACGTTTCGGACTGACGGCGTGTTTCGACCGACGGGGGTGGCTTCCGGCCACCGGTAGCCTTCGGGTTGTGGAGGTCACGGCAGGGTTCCCCCGGCGCAGCACCAGGCAGGTGATGGTAGGCGATGTCCCCGTCGGCGGTGGTGCGCCGGTCAGCGTCCAGTCGATGACGGTGACGCGCACGGCTGATCATGAGGCGACCCTCCAGCAGATCTACGACCTGGCCATGGCCGGTGCCGACATCGTGCGCTGCACGTGCAACGAGATCGAGGCGGCCGAGGGGCTGGCCCGGATCGTGCCGAGGTCGCCGGTGCCGATCGTCGCCGACATCCACCACCAGTACCGGATGGCGCTGGCAGCACTCGAAGCCGGGGTGCACTGCCTGAGGCTGAACCCGGGCAACATCCGCAAGCCCGAGCACATCCGTGTGGTGGCGTCCGAGGCCCGTGATCGCGGGGTACCCATCCGCATCGGCGTCAACGGAGGTTCCCTGCATCCCGATCTCTACGAAAAGCACGGTGGCAGGGTGACGCCGGAGGCAATGGTGGAATCCGCCCTCGAGGAGATCGGCTACTTCGCCGAGGTGGGCTTCGACCTGATCAAGATCTCTGTGAAGGCCTCGAGCGTGCCGATCATGATCGAGGCGTACCGCCAGTTGGCCGACGCCACCGACCATCCGCTCCACCTCGGGGTGACCGAGGCGGGTCCACCGCCGGCGGGCCTGCTCAAGTCGACGGCCGGCATAGCGACCCTGCTGGCGGAAGGTATCGGTGACACGATCCGCTATTCGTTGACCGCAGATCCGGTCGAGGAGGCCCGTGCCGGCCGACAGTTGCTCGAGTCGCTGGGGTTGCGCGAGCGCAGGAACATCGACCTGATCGCCTGCCCGAGTTGCGGACGGGCGGAAATCGACGTGGTCGCAGTCGCCGAGGAGGCCATGTCGGCGTTCGCCGAACGTGAGATCCCACTCCAGGTGGCGATAATGGGGTGCGTGGTCAACGGACCGGGTGAGGCACGCGACGCCGATCTGGGCATCGCAGCGGGTAGGGGGCGCGGCCACCTGTTCATCAAGGGACAAAACGCTGCGGTTGTCGCCGAGGACGAGATGGTCGATGCCCTGGTCGAGTGGGCGGAGTTCATCCATGAACACGGTGCCGATGCGGCGCTTGCCCGGGTCGACACCGAACGGGCTGCCAGGGAGGCAGAACGCGACCGACAGGGTCTGCTGGTCGAACAGGGCGACGATGCCAACGATGCCGGAACGCGTATCGAGAAGATTCGCAGTCGTATCGCCTGACGCTCCGGGATTCGAGGCTGCCAGCGCCTTGGTCGTGAGGGCGGGCAGGGGTATGCTGCCGCCGCACGTACATCGTTCCGGGACGAGACGTGGGCTCTGCCCACGTCTCTTGTCTTCTTCGGGCGAGGTACGAGAACGAGAGTACGAGAGTACGAGAGTACGAAAACCAGATGTGGCCCAGCCGTTCAGGCCGGTGCCTACAGGACCGAGCAGGAGGAGCGATGGGTGTGACCGACAGGGTCGGCTCCCTCGTCGCGCCCCTCTGTGACCGCGTCGGCGTCGAGTTGCTCGACATCGACTACGACGGTGGGGTGGTCAGGGTCACGATCGACCACCCGGATGGCGTTGGCATGGATGCCATCGCCGCCCTCACCCGTGAGGTGTCCCGGGCCCTCGACCACGATGAACCGGTGCATGGCCGCTACACGCTCGAGGTCAGCAGCCCCGGTCTGGAGCGCTCTTTGAGGCGACCCGGCCACTTCATGCGGGCAATCGGCTCGACCGTGGCGGTCAAGATGCTGCCCGGCACCGAAGGCGATCGTCGGGTGCAGGGGATCCTGGAGTCCGCCGACGAGGCTGGCATCACGGTACGAACAGCGGAGGACGTCGTGCGCGTGCTCTGCCATGGCGAAATCCAGAAGGCGCGCACGGTCTTCGAGTGGAAATCGGAGTCCGAAGCGGCCCGAACCTCACAGGACCGTCACGCAATCGACGAAAGCGAGGTCGGATGATGAACCCGGACATGATGGAGGCCCTTCAGGCCCTGGCCACGGATCGGGGGATCCCGGTCGATGCGTTGTTCGCTGCCCTGGCCGATGCCCTCGAGACCGCCTACAAGCGCACCCCCGGGGCCCATGAGTTCTCGTGGGTCACGATCGACCCGGACACCATGGAGATCCGGGTACTCGCCCAGGACCTCGACGAGGAGGGCGAGCCGGTCGGCGATGAGTTCGACGTGACACCGGACGACTTCGGTCGGATCGCGGCGCAGACCGCCCGTCAGGTGATGACGCAGCGGATCCGCGAGGCCGAGCGTGACATGAAGTACGAGGAGTACGCCGGTCGTGAGGGCGACATCGTCACCGGAATGATCCAACAGTCGGATGCACGCTACACCCTGCTGGACCTGGGTCGGGTCGAGGCGCTGCTGCCGCAGGCGGAACAGGTGCCGTACGAGCGGCCCGAGGCCAATACCCGACTGAAGGCCTACATCGTCGAGGTCCGCAAGACGGCCAAGGGTCCACAGATCGTCGTCAGCCGGACCCACCCCGGCCTGATCAAGCGCCTCTTCGAACTCGAGGTCCCCGAGATCGCCGACGGCGTGGTCGAGATCAAGGCCTGTGCCCGTGAGCCGGGGCACCGTACGAAGATCTCGGTGGCGTCCAACGACCCGAACGTGGATCCTGTCGGAGCCTGTGTCGGCGCGCGTGGCGCCCGTGTGCGCATGGTCGTGAACGAGTTGCGTGGCGAAAAGATCGACATCGTGCCGTTCTCCGAGGACCCGGTCGACTTCGTGATGAAGGCGCTCTCGCCGGCCAAGGTCAAAGACGTGCTCATCGACGAGGAGTCTGGGACCGCCACCGTGATCGTTCCGGACTACCAGTTGTCGCTGGCGATCGGCAAGGAGGGCCAGAACGCCCGCCTGGCTGCTCGCATGACGGGCTGGCGGGTCGACATCAAGAGCGAGACCCAGGTTGCCGAGGAGGCCGCCTACGCCGACGTCGACTGGGCCGAAGGGGAATGGATCGTCGACGAGGAAACGGGCGAACAGGTCTGGCGCCCCGCCGAGGGTGGTCCGGCCGTTTCGGCCGACCAGTGGGTCGAGGCCTCCGTGGATGATGCTGATGCTGATGCTGATGCTGATGCTGGTGCTGGTGCTGGTGCTGGTGCTGGTGCTGGTGCTGGTGCTGGT
>JACKQG010000788.1_pt1 | contig 45040 bp, 46 predicted proteins | sample 8237621 | NCBI WGS metagenome assembly JACKQG01 (sample SAMN15677084, study PRJNA649215) | marine metagenome | biome: marine; feature: Black Sea; material: saline water; isolation source: suspended particulate matter (SPM) from the Black Sea western gyre | collected 2013-06-09/2013-06-10 | depth... | reverse complement strand
CCATTGTCGGCGGTACGCTGGCCACCTGTATGACCGGGGCCGTAGTAGGAATTCTATCCTGATAAATCAGTAATAGGTGGATAACTTTATTTTGTTTACTCTCAATTCAGAACTCCTGACCTGTATACGTAATTTCAACGTGATATGAAGGTTTAGTCGTAATTTCAGATGCAACAATTTGAACATCGAACATCGAACGTTCAACGTCGAACGTCGAATGTGGAAGGCGCTCGCGCAGCGCAGGCGCCGCGTGTCGCTTTATCTTTATTATAAATGGTAGAATACATTATTCGATGTTCAACGTTCGATGTTCAACGTTCGATGTTCGATGTTCGACGTTCATCTTTTATATGCCTTCAAGGTGTGGATTCTTCATTAAAATATGTTGAATCTGAATTTACGATAGGTCAGTAGCCCTGCAATTAGGGTATCAGCCCATATACAGCTTTAGTAATAAATTGACCACCAAAAGGGCAAACAGGGAAGGAAGGATCATTATCCGGATGCGCCTGGATGGTTCCTGAACGAGGTTTTTAAGCCCGAGATAACCTCTGGTCAGTCCAAAATAGAGCCCGGCCAACAAAATACCGCCCTGGATCAAGGGAATCCATTGCGGATAAAGGGGGTTGAAGGGATAATCTGCGGTGCCAAAAAGGTTCCATCCCAGCCCCAGGGGATCGGATATTACTGAAAGAATATAATTATAGTTGATCATGACCGCCGGCAGACTAAAGGCGATCCAGGCAAAAATGCCGACCGGAATCAGGGTGTATGCAAGCTTCAGCGTAACGGTACGATCGTCTGCCGGTCTTCCGGCCAGACGGTTGGCCCCTTTGGCAGTAAGCGCAAAGAGACCGGGGAATATTAGCAATGCAAGGGTCCAGATTGAGGCCAGATATATCAGAAAAGGGATAATCTGTCCGCTTTCGGTCACATTGGCCGCATCTTTGATGAAACCCCAGGGTCCCAGCATGGTAATGCTGAAGGCAATGGCCACCACCAGCATGATCATTACGTTGAACATCTCGTCATAGCCGCGCAACATTCGGTCCGAGCCAAAGGGTCTAAAGAAAACCCCCACATTATCCTTGGGGCAACTCTTGATGCATTCTGTACACAGCCCGCAGTAATTGTTTCGACTCATCTTGCCGATGTACTGATTCCAGGGGCAGGCCCAGCCGCCGGGTCCGCCGGCCAAGCAGGATTTTTCCCGATGCTTTTTGCAGATGTCCGGGTCTATGACACGCACTGCGGTCATGGATGCCATGGAATAGGTGCCTAAAAATCCGCCTACGGGGCACAGATAAAGACAAAAGACACGCTGCCGGAAAATAAGAGCAAGAACAAGGGTTAGGCCTAAAATAATCAGGAAAATGATCGCCGTGGCAATGGGGCGTGTAATCAGTATCATTCCAAATGAAATCAGGACCAGAAAGAGAATATTTTGAAGCCATATATTATCCATCTTTTTGGGCCAGTCCTTCTGAAGTCCGGTAAACCGGTGATGCAGACGCTTAAACGGCTTTTGAAAGTACTTAACGGTCGTTAAGCGTTTGCGGCTGAGCCACTCGGCCGGTGCCGGCAGCGGACAAACCATGCACCAGATCCTGCCGCCCAGGGGAACAATAATGGCCTTTAAGACAAACCACCAGAGAATCCACACGAAGATGATGGCGACATTGCGGTTACCCACCGGGCTTCCCCACAGGCTGCTTAGTATAAACAGGTAAAAGACGACAACATTTGGCAAAATAATTAAAAATTGAAAGCTGCGATGTTTGACCAGCCGTTTCAGACCCGGCAGGCGATCTAAAATGTTAATTCGTTTGAAGCCGGAAAAACGAGTTGGAGAATCGAACCGTATCAAAAATAACACACAAAATACCGTCCATATGGATAATGAGGCCATGAGATGATACGAGGTGTTTGGCCTTACGATCAATTCGCCGGTCATAAAGGGATGAAGATTTCCGCAGGTTTGGATACATCGGAATGTGAACTTGCCCGGCCTGCTTGCCACAAATTTGGTTGATGAAACCCTGTCCCAGTCGGTTATAGGTTTGCCTTCATGATCCTGCCAGGTATATTTGCGGAATGTTACACCCTGCTTGTTTATGAGTTCCAGTGGATATCCATCCAGAAAGAAGCCGTGGGGAACATCCGCAGAAGCCATACTTAATGCAATTGTATCGCCTTTATTGACGACAATCCTTGCAGGGGAGTAGCCGAATTTTCTGGCTTCCAATAAGATTGTATGTGTGCGGGGCGTTATCGGCAAGAAGGCAAGAGAAAGGGGGATTAGCACTGCCAGTTCAAAGCTTAATAGAATAACAAGCCATGTTTTTTTTCTGCTCATATGTTTTGGCATAGCGACAATAAAGGTTTGTCCGCATTCGTAGAATTTGAAACCCTTTTCGGTTTTTGCATGAAATATTCGGCTTAGGGTTTAACGACCAATATACCTTTCATGTTCTGATGAATGCCGCCGCAGAAAACATTGCACGCAAAGACAAAGGTGCCGACCTTATCCGCCTTAAAGGATACAAACGCAGTTTTCCCCGGCTTTATTGGTTCGGTCAGATAGACCCCGAAGGCTTTAAGGCTGAAACCGTGGGCCACATCACTACTCCTTAACTTAATAACAACCAGATCGCCTTTGGAAACCTCTATCACCGGCTTTTGGGAAGACCCCTGCTTTTTTTCGAAAGAGAGAATATCATGGGCCTGAACTTCACCCAGCAGCCAGCCGCTTTGGGCACTGCCTGTGAGGGTAAATTCTCTGGCGCCGGAAGTTGTTTTATGCGGCCATAAGTAACGGTCATAGGCCAGGATGCCCAGCGGCAATCCCACGACAATTGAAATTAATAAAATAAGAAAAATAAATTCCGACTTTTTTCCGCTGATCTTCATGACTTACCTTTATCCAGCATCAACATCCGGTCTCCAGCATCGCTTGGGCCTGAAACGTTGCAAAATGTTAAACATCAACTCGTCGTTGTGAGGCTAAGTTTTGCTACAATATAAACCATTCTCAAAGCCAATTCATTGACTTAAGTCAAGATGAATGGTTTTTGCTGAACTCAAAAAAAAAGAAAGCTCAAAGTATAACTTTGAGCTTTCTAAAATTCGCTTGCAATAAAAAACGAAACAATCCGGGTTCTCGCGCAAACTCTCGAATCCGCCGCCGGCCTTATTCCGCAAAGATTTCTGTTAGTGCAGGGTTACATATGGGCTGTAAATCAATCCGTTTATCAGCATATAGAGGCCAAATCCCAAAGCGCCGTAACCGAAAACAAAATATACCGCCCTGAACCACAATGCAGGAGGGTCCGCGGTTGCGGATTCCAACTTCCCCTCAGCCTTCAGCCGCGCCACCCATGCGGGTTTTTCCTCCAGCGCTTCTTCCAGTGGCAGCCCCCCTGAAAACATCACCTCGTTCATGGGAAAACAGGTGGGCCGCAGATGCCCGACAAAAAAATGAACGATAAAAATGTACGTGACTGCCAGGATGGCTTCAGCCTTGTGCAAAAGGGCGGCGACGTTGAGGGACCATCCGGGCACATAGCGGCTGGATATGATGGGATAAATCAGCATCAGGCCGGTGACGGCCAATAGCGGCATCCCCCAGAAGACCGCCCAGTAATCGAACTTTTCCCAGTAGGCCCATCGATTCAATTCAGGCGGTGAACCAATACCAAACGTCCAGAGGATTCTCTGTAAGATATGCCGCACATCATCAAGGTTGGGAATCAGGGAGTCCGGCCCGAACAGGCTCTGGCCAAGATTTTGCCAGTTGATCCTCGTCAACAGGTAGATGATGTGCACCAGAAAACCTGCTACCATGATCATACCTGCCCGCCGGTGAATCAGGCCGCAACTTTCATATCCGCCGAAGAGGCTGCTGAGTTGCTTTCCCCAGGCGGTAGTAATGAACAGGCGGCTGAAACCGGTGGCGGTCTGTGTCAGAAAAGTCAGCATCAGGAAAACATGAAACACACGGTCTAATATGCTAAATCGTTTAATGTACATCGTCGGTATCCTCTGTTGCCTTTCCCTTTTTCGTAAATAATTCCCGCAAACCCGCTAAGAAACTGTGCGGTACAAAGAAAGCCAGCGTACCCACTAAAAGGATGAGCATGAACCAGTAAGTATAATACAAAACCGGAAAGCTCGTCTTGGCGGTCAGTGATCCGGCCGAAGGTTCATGGATAACATAGGAAGCAAAGGAAGCATTGGCCCCTTCGTGGCACTTGGCGCACACATAGGCGTGCTTCCGGATAGGGTTCATGGGTGAAAAGTAGTGATCGATACTGGCGACAGGCTCTCCGCCGTGACACTGGCGGCAGGTCAGATTGGCCCGGGTCGTATGCATATCCCGGGTCTGTTCGACATGGCAGTCCTCACAGCGGCGGTTGTCGTAAAACTTAATGCCTAGGTGAGAATCCGACAGACGCGTGCGGATCCTCACAGAGGCTGCCGTCGAGCTGTAAGGGAGCCCTAGAAGACGCCGCCGGCGCGACGGGACCGTTACCCGGGGGCGCTCGTGACGCGGCCGGGCCTCATATTCTTCGTAATATCCGGTGCTGACCTCATATTGCTTGTACCGTCGCAGGGCCGATGCCACTTCTTCTCCCTGGGCAGCGGCCATGTTCGGAAGTACCATCAGAACAAGCAGAACGAGCCCGGCAATCCAGAGGAGAGGCATTTGATACCATTGCTTCCTTTTCATGAATCATCTCCCAGGTTGCCTTTTATTCATATATAACGGTTTTAGTCGCTACGGCCACAGGTTTGGGAAGTTTGGCCAGGGCATCGTACGCCTCCTGGAGCGTCTTCAAATCAGCATCCTTGTGCTTGTGGCAGGTCTGGCACGAATTGGGAACTTTCGGATTGGCCAGGGTGTCCCTGGGCAGCAAGGTAACAAATACGTGGCTGTGTATATCTCCGGATTCGGCACTCTTGGCGATCCTGGGCATGTGGCAACCCACGCAGTTGGCAAAAGAGTGGATGGAGTGCGCCAGATTGTTGTTCAAAATTTCGTGACAGGAAAGGCACTGTTTGGAGCCTGCCGCCAGCGTCTGAGAGCGGGTGGGCGGAATGCCGATCTGATGCACGTAGTGGCAGGACGTGCAGGTCACACCTTCGGCAGCATGTTTCGACTGTTGCCAGTCGATAAATTGCTGGTGATGTCCCTTGGAAAATTCGTTGGCATACACGTGCTTTACGTCACCGCCTTCAAAGGAAGTGGATTCGTAATACGCCTCCAGAGCCTTGCCGGGCGCATAGCCCACCGGCCAGCCGGCCCCTTTAACTTTGGTGGCATGGCCGCGATTGTGGCAGGAACCGCAAATCTGGGCGGCCACTCCCATGGTCAGTTTGGCCGGATTAACAATAGTCTGGCGCTTTTCAAAAACAGCGGTCTTAGGCAGGGCCGCATGCCAGGAACCCTTGCCGTGACACGCTTCGCAGGCCACTCCCGGCTCGACGAAGGTGCCTTTTTCAAGATCGGCTCCGGTGGCATGGCAACCGCCGCATTTTTTGAGCCAGGGCCGCTTGTCCCAGTCGTTTTCGTGGTAATTGACCCAGCGGTGGGTATCGGCGTTGTACTGAATCGGAGAAATGAAAAGGGTCCCGTCCTTTTTTACCAAATAGCGCTGTTTCCACTGGCTGCCGATGGTGTAAAGGATTTCATCGGTTTTGGGAACGTATACCTTGTCCGACGGCACCTTGAGCTTTTGCTCCAGCTTGGCGAGATCTGCGCGAATCCTTTCCTCTTCAATCGGCACGATAAGGGCGTCCTCGTTTGCTTTGGCATCCTGCAGCATGCGGCTGTGCAAAGTCATCTGCCAGGAATCATAGTGCTCCAGATGACACTGCTTACACGTATCCGAGCCGACGAACGCCTTGGGCTGCGACGTGGCCGCTGCAATGTCGATCGGTTTTTCGGCGGCGCAGGCTGCCAATGTCACGGCCATCAGGCACGACAAAACTACCCTCGCCAAGGAATTGATTTTCATATCGACCTCCTCAGTTCATTAAGTTTAGGTTGTTATATATGTTGTCTATAAGACTTAAATGCGAAGTCTAAATTTTAAAAAAAACATAACACCAGCACTACAGCATTCGCGGGTTGGGTTTTGAAATGCAGCAGGCCTTTGCGATGGTTGCAGTGTTCAGCAGGTTCGAGGGGTAACGGCAGTATGAATATCATGAGATCAGGTTCTGCAAGGCCCTTTGGCTTTAAGATTCTATTAATCCCGTTATTAAGTATATGGGTTAAAGGCTGTATTTTTAATAAAAAAAAGCTGTATATTTCATTAAGATTAAAACATGCTGATGCTCTTCAATACTTTTCCTTTTATGTTTACGTTCTTTCAATTTCCCGGTTTTCGAAAAAAGGTAACAACTCAGGTTCAAGGGTTCAGGGTTCCACGGTTAAAACGGTAACCGAGGATTTCGATTCTGAGGCGAATCCAGACAAAATCGGGATTAACCTTGAACCTCTGAACCGTGAATCCTGAACCTTATTATTGTATTGGACTTTTTAAGGTACTCAATGTATCTTTTAATACAATATGCGTATCATTTCCAGAAAAATATTGGGTTTTTTCTATGATGAGAGGTAATAGATAAGGAGGTAAACTTATAATGAAAACCACGAATCCTCTTGCCAGATTACTGCGACAATCTCCATTCAAACCGCTTCAGGAGCATATGCGGGTTGTCGCTAAATGTGTGGCTGAATTCATGCCCTTATTTGAGGCACTCTTTGAAAGAGATCAAAATCGCGTTAAAGAAATCGCTGAAAAAATAGATAAGATTGAAAGCGAGGCCGATGCGATCAAAAATGGACTGCGGCTTAATCTGCCCAAAACCATTTTCTTGCCGGTCGCCCGACCGGATCTGTTGGTCCTTATATCGGAGCAGGATTCAATTGCAGATTCTGTCGAAAACATCGCCGGTATCCTGACCGTCCGCGAAATGGAGGTTCCGGAAGCAATGCGCGCTCTTCTAATGGAACTTATTCAAGCGACAATTGACACATTCAATAAAGCCTTAAAGGTAATCGAAGAACTGGATGAATTGCTGGAAGTTGGTTTTAGAGGCAAATATTCGTCTATTGTTACTGATATGGTTGTAGATTTAAAACAAACCGAAGAGATTACTGATGATTTGGCAAAAGAACTTGACCGGATTTTATTCTCCCTGGAAGACCAGTTGAAACCGGTCTCAGTTATATTGTGGTATAAATTAATTAAAGAGATTGGCGAAGTGGCCAATCATTCGGAAAATGTTGGTGATCGAATCTTGTCATTCCTAGCCCAGTAAAAGAAAGGAATTTATAGTGGAAATCATTGCGGCATATGGCTTTATCTTTATTATAATTGCAGTTGTTTTCGGACTTTATATGACCTGGGGCGTCGGCGCAAACGATTTGGCAAACGCCATGGGGACCTCGGTAGGAGCAGGCGCGGTGACTGTCAAACAGGCTATTTGTATCGCCGTTGTCTTTGAATTTTTAGGCGCAGTTTTAGCCGGGGGACACGTGACCACAACGATTCGCAAGGGTATTGTCGACCCTTCTGCAATTATTAACGAGCCTCAAATTCTGGTTTACGGCATGCTTGCTTCTTTGCTGGCGGCAGCCGTCTGGTTGACGATCGCTTCCGCAAAAGGCTGGCCGGTCTCCACAACGCATTCGATTGTCGGCGCGATTGTGGGTTTTGCAATTGTCGGCATCGGGATTGATGCGGTGAACTGGGATAAAATTATCAAAGTCGTCGCCAGTTGGATAATCTCACCGCTTGTAGGCGGAACAATCAGCTTTCTTTTGGTCATAAGTATTCGCAAATTAATTTTAAATACGGACAACCCGCTTGGCAATGCAAAAAAATATGCACCCGGCTATGTCTTTCTGGTCGGGTTTATTATATCCCTGGTAACTTTATTCAAAGGTCTGATGCATTTGAAAATCGATTTGTCTGTCTGGGCGAGTTTTCTTGTTGCTGTCTGCATCGGGGGCCTTGTTGCTTTTTTGGGCTGGTTATTAATAAGAAGAATTGAATTTGATGAAAATGCTGATAGAAGATCTCACTTTGCCGGTGTGGAAAAAGTATTTACTCCCCTGATGTTATTTACCGCTTGTTCCATGGCTTTTGCCCATGGTTCAAATGATGTGGCCAATGGCATCGGCCCCCTGGCCGCGGTTTTTAGTATTGTTGATTCAGGCGGCGAGGTGATGCAACACGCGCCGCTGCCCCTCTGGATTCTATTAATAGGCGGCGGCGGGATTGTCTTGGGCTTAGTCACCTTGGGTTACAAGGTAATGCTGACTGTTGGCAAAAAGATCACCGAACTCACGCCATCTCGTGGTTTCTGTGCAGAATTGGGGGCGGCTGCAACGGTTGTGCTTGCCTCTCGAACCGGAATTCCCGTTTCGACCACACACATATTAGTAGGGGCGGTTTTTGGAGTCGGTTTAGCTCGCGGAGTCGGGGCTTTAGACTTACGAGTAGTTTTAAATATTATTATCTCCTGGGTAGTCACATTGCCCGCAGGTGGTTTAATGGCTGCTTTTTTCTTTTTCACCTTGAAAGGCATCTTTGGTTAGATACCTGCACAGCGCTGAAAATCCACTAAGATCGTTGATACATAACGATATGTCCTGGCTTATCTCAGCTTTTTCATCCTATTGAGTGCTTTCTGCCGTGCCTCTTTAATGTCTTCTCCACGCACTTCTGCTTTTCGTGCAGCCCAAAACTGCGCCTCTTCCCTGTCATTTGTGTACACACCGCACCACATCAGCCCCGACATAGCACCAATGCCGTGGGGATTGCTCCGCAGCGCCCGCAGAAACGATTCTTTCGCAGCCCTGTAATCCTGGTTGCGGTAGGATGCCCAGCCCAGAATGTCTTGCGTCATGAAAGAGTTCGGGGCAACGGCAGCGGCCTTTTCAAAAAGACCTGAATCGATTTTCCCCTTTTCGCCATAAACAGAATGTAGATAGAACGCTTCAAGCGCGCGCCCCAGGATATCCATCCCATGCATCGATATCGTTTCAGTCCATAACGCCGGTTGTACCTGCTTGGCAGGAAAAGGGTGCCCCCAGGCTGCCAAATGGTCCAGAAATATCCGGCGAAATTCGACAAGGCCGTCCGAGTAAGAAACGGGGATACGTTTTGAAAGACTCTGTTCATTATCGGCGGCATCAAATAAAAAAACGGTCGCGAACCGATCGCCGGCCTTTCCGTACAGCCAAAAGCGTACATTCTGCTCCGTGCTGACCTGATGTAAATTGACCAAAATTTCCTTTTCCCGGCAGTACGCTTTCAGGTCCGTTTTTTCCGGAAATATTTTGTTTGCCCTCCAGCCGAACCAGCATTCTTTCAATCCTGTGTGAAGGGCCATCACATTTCCCAGAAGAAAATGAAGCGCAAGACCTATCCCGTTAAAATCCTCGGGAGGGTCGGGTTGAAAAGGAAGTACAATACATTGTGGACGGTTCTTTATTTTTCCGCTTTTACTCATGTTTACTCTTTTATATGTCAACAAATAAATTCTAATTGAGTCTTAACTCAATCAGGTGCATGGATTTCTGCAAAAAGGTTATTATCGCTGTTTGGGCCGCTTTTTTTGCTGCTGCTGGGCTTTTAGGATTTTGGCCCAGGTGTCTCGCAGGGTTACCGTGCGGTTAAACACCAAAGATTCAGCCGTAGAATCGACCGTATCAACGCAGAAATAGCCGACTCTTTCGAACTGGTAGCGACTGCCCGGGGCCGCACCTGCCAGGGTCGGTTCCAGGCGGCAGTCCCTTAATGTTTCCAGTGAATTCGTATTTACATAGTCCTTAAAATCCAGACCGTCTTTTGCTTCTGTCGGGTTCGGCACCGTGAAGAGATTGTCGTACAGGCGTATCTGAGCGCTGATAGCGTGGTCCGCCGAAACCCAGTGCAGGGTTGCCTTGACTTTACGCCCGTCCGGAGCCGACCCGCCCTGCGTTTCGGGGTCATAGGTGCAGTGCAACTCGACGATTTCGCCGGTTTGTTCATTTTTAATCACATCCACACACTTGATAAAATAGGCATAACGCAGACGCACCTCACGCCCGGGGGCCAGACGGAAGAATTTTTTGGGCGGATCTTCCCGGAAATCTTCCTGCTCGATATAGAGTACCCGTGAAAACGGAAGGCTGCGGGTTCCCATGGCCGGATCCTCGGGGTTGTTGATTGCTTCCAGTTCTTCCGTTTGTTCTTCAGGATAGTTAACAATCACTACCCTCAGCGGGTGCAGGACAGCCATCACCCGCGCTACCCGCTTGTTCAGATCTTCGCGGATTATGTATTCTAAAAGCGCCATGTCGACGACGCTGTTTCTTCGTGCCACGCCGATGCGTTCGCAGAAGCCGCGGATGGCTTCCGGCGTATAACCCCGCCGCCGCAAACCGCTGAGAGTCGGCATTCTGGGGTCGTCCCAGCCGCTGACATGCCCCTCATCCACCAATTGTATAAGCCTGCGCTTGCTCAACACAGTGTAACTGAGATTCAGGCGTGCGAATTCGATCTGCTGTGGATGACAATCGACGTTGAGTGTGTTCAGCACCCAGTCGTACAGTTCACGGTTATTCTCAAATTCCAGGGTGCAGAGCGAATGGGTAATGTCTTCGATGGAATCTGAAAGGCCGTGGGTAAAATCGTACATGGGGTAGATACACCATTTGTCACCCGTGCGGTGATGAGGTACTTTGCGAATCCGAAACAGTGTCGGATCCCGCATGACCATATTAGGTGCCGCCATATCAATTTTGGCGCGCAGGACATGGGAGCCGTCTGCGAATTCGCCGGCTTGCATACGCTGGAACAGATCCAAATTTTCCTCAACCGAACGCGTGCGGTAAGGGCTGTCCCGGCCGGCTTCCGTCAGAGTGCCCCGGTACTCTCTGATTTCGTCGGCGCTTAAACTGCAGACATAGGCCTTGTGGTCTTTGATGAGCTGCACGGCGTAATCGCAGAGCTGATCAAAGTAGTCGGAGGCGTAAAACAGCCGGTCGTCCCAGTCGAACCCCAGCCAGCGCACGTCTTCCTTTATCGATTCCACATACTCAACCTCTTCCTTGGCAGGGTTGGTATCGTCGAACCGCAGGTTGCAGGTGCCGTTGTATTCGATGGCCAGACCGAAGTTCAGGCAGATGGACTTGGCATGCCCAATATGCAGATAGCCGTTGGGTTCCGGCGGAAAACGGGTCGCGACCTTCCCGCCGTGCTTGTTTGATTTTATGTCTTCCTCAATTATATGACTGATAAAATTGGGGGGGACCGCAGTATCGGTTTTGGTCATCTTGGCATCTCCCTAATTGCATCTTTCTAATTGTTTTTATATGGGAAAGGTTACAGGAAGGGGTGATTTTATGTCAACATCTCATTTTACCCCTAAGATAAATACCTTATTAAGGTGAAGGAGCGGTGCCGCAGCCCGAAGGGCTGTGGCAAAAATTCCGAAATACCCCGTAGCTTGTCACGGGGATAGGAATTTTGGTTTTTCGCCATCTGATCCCGTCCCGCTTTCAGCGGGGCGGGAGTTTCATAAAATCGTAACACGATTTTATCTGAAAAGGGAAATGCCACAGTCTGCTGCATTCATGTCAAAATTCTGACACAAGAGGCACTTTTATATTTGCCATAGTTGTTTTCCCCCCCGGCTTACAACTGCCATCAGTTTTTAACTTAATAAAAGCAATCACATACAGTTTTTTCTGTTGGACAGCTATACGCTAAATTAATTGGCACATTATTTGCTGTACTAGTCTAAGGGGATCCAGTTTGTTCTCATATTGTTAGTTAGTAATAACTGCAGGCAATGATAATGTTGATGGACAAGGATGTAAATTGTTCCAATTTTCGTGGGTTATTGGGCTACTTGACAAAGCACTATGGCGATGAGGGCGTGGGGCAGACACTCGATGGTTTAGTTGATAATAACAGCTATCTTGTTGCAGATAAAGAAAACCCCTCAAACCTGATACGAGTCCATGAACACCACTTGAATGATTCCGCATATTGGGTTTCAAATGAATTTTCTCTGACTTTTTTTGCCAATGCTAAAAAGGTTGTCGGCGGTTCTAATGCCCTGGTTAAAGCAGGTGAGGATGCCGTCATCGAACAGTTTTCCAAAACCATCCTTTTTTTCAGCAGAATAGTCAGCACCAAATTTATTTGTACACAGCCGGCAAAGATCAATGCTCGTTTTAACAGAACGAAAGAGGTAAAGCTTTCTGAATTGACAAATAATTCAGCCGTGTTCGAACTCCATTATTATCCCGGTTTTCGGGTTACCAAAGATATCTGTAACTGGAATATGGGGATCTATATAGGCATAGCCAAAATGACAGGTGCCGTGGATGTGAAATGTGAGGAAATCGAATGTGTCGTTAATGGTGGCGAACATTGCTCTCTCCGTATGACATGGAAGAAAGGGCCCGGTTTTCTAAAACAAATGCTTAGATGGATTTTAAGAATCACCAGCAAAGATTTGATAGCTGATTATGAAGAAACGGTTAAAGAAAGAGATCAACTGATAGATAACCTCAGGCAATCAGAAGAGCGATATCGTGCCTTAACCGATCAGTCCTTAACCGGAATATTCATCCATCTATATGGAAAAATTGTATATGTAAATGATTGTCTGGCACAGATGCTGAGCTATTCACTTGGGGAAATGACAGATAAGAACCTTTGGGATTTTGTACATCATGAAGATCGTAATATGGTTAAAGAGAGAGAGCTGGCCAGGTCCAACGGAGCTGATGCCATAACACACTACGAGTTTCGCGCCATACAAAAGAATGGCGAACCAGTATGGTTCGGCCTTTTTGCTACAACAATCGACTTCAATGGGCACAGTGCCTGCATGGGAAACGTTATTGATTTAACCTCGAAGAAGCAGGCTGAGGAAGAGAGCAGGAAACTTGAAGTCCACGTCCGGCAATCGCAGAAGATGGAGGCCATCGGAACTTTAGCCGGAGGGATTGCACACGACTTTAACAACCTGCTGATGGGAATCCAGGGACGCGCTTCTTTAATGACGGCGGATACGGATTCATCCCAACCCTATTTTGAACATCTCAAAGGAATAGAAGAATATGTTAAAAGTGCATCGGATCTTACCAAGCAGCTTCTGGGCTTTGCTAGAGGCGGAAAATATGAAGTCAAACCGGCAGATATAAACGAAATTGTTAAAAAACAGAATCATATGTTTGGGCGGACTAAGAAAGAGATCACTATTCGTGAAAAGTATGAAAACAATCTTTGGCCTGCAGTTGTCGATCAGGGGCAGATAGAACAGGTTCTGTTGAATCTTTATATCAATGCCTGGCAGTCAATGCCCGGAGGTGGAATTTTATATGTTCAAACAGAAAATGTCACCCTTGATGAAAATTGCACCGAGCCCTTGGAAGTCAAGCCGGGTAATTATGTAAAAATTTCGGTTGCCGATACAGGCGTTGGTATGGATGCTGCAACCCGGAAGAGGATATTTGATCCGTTTTTTACAACCAAGGAAATGAGCAGAGGCACTGGCTTAGGACTCTCTTCTGTTTATGGCATCATCAAGAATCATGGTGGTTTCATAGATGTCAAGAGTGTAAAGGGTGAAGGGGCGGTGTTCGACATTTATCTGCCGGCTTCCAAAGGAGAAGTCATCAAAGAGAAGGCAAAGGAACAAAAAATACTAAAAGGGTCGGAGACTGTTCTTTTAGTTGATGATGAGGAGATTATAATCGATGTGGGTAAGGAACTACTGGCGATACTTGGATACAGGGCTTTAATCGCCAGAAATGGAACGGATGCAATCAAAATTTGTCAAGAAAATAAGGACTATATTGATATGGTCATCCTTGACATGATTATGCCGGAAATGGACGGTGGTGAGACTTATGACAAATTGAAAAAGGTCAATCCGGATCTAAAAGTCCTGCTTTCGAGTGGATATAGCATCCATGGTCAGGCTGCCGAAATATTGGAACGGGGCTGCGACGGTTTTATCCAAAAGCCCTTTGATATACAAAATATGTCGCAAAAAATAAGGGAGATTTTGGATAACAGGTGAAGAACATGGGGATCAGCCGCCTACGCTGAAGCTACGTCGCGCCAAGGGGGTCAGGGGTTCAGAGGGGCAGCCCCGAAAGGCCGCCCCTATTAGGAGGAAATGATGGGACACCGGCTAACGCCAGCAGGATTCTCCACCGCGAGCACCGTAACCCCTCATCCAGCCTCGTCCGGCGTTGGGGGCAATCTTACGGGTCTCGATTTGATGGTCAAGCCGTTTTTGATCTAAATTGCTTCTTAGTTCGGAAATCTCTTTTTGCAGTTTGGCAGCCTTCTGTTTGTCCGGATTTTCCCCGGCCAGTTCTCTGCCCAAATCCACTTCTTTATCATAAATGTTATCTCTGAGTTCTTTAGTGCCTTTATAAAAAGCTTCATGTGCTTCTTCGAGTTGTCGGATTTCATCCCGGGTCAGGTCACCCTCATAGTCCCTGTCTGAGCGGTTATTGTCTCTGTATCCTCGATGGCCGTATCCCATGCCGGATCCGTGGCGGCCGTAGTCCATACCGGATCCGTGGCGGCCGTAGTCCATACCGTATCCGTGATGATCATAGCCACGTTGACCGTACCCCCCGCCCCGCTCGGCAAAGGCGTAGGATCCGAATCCCACAAGAGCAACAACTGCCAAAACCGCAATTATTTTTCTGGTAAAATTGTTATACATGTTTATTCTCCTTTCACATTGGAAATGATAATTGATTTAAAAAATTATTAATAAGCCCGCGCGGCTTGCTACTCAATCTTTATAATAGCAAACTGTGTGCCAGCAGCAGACTTACAATCAAAAAATAATATAAGATCTAGAAAAAACAACGTATTTGGCGTCATTTTTTTTTCAGGCCAATTGTTTTTGAGCAGAGAAAATAAAAGATGGTGGATATAAAGTATCCACTTAAGGCGGATAAATATGTTCGAATGGTTAGTAAATATCCATCACAGGCGCCAGCCCCAAAATTCGAGGAAGCGGGCAAAATTGCCCATGTCGGAATCATTGCGGTTCCAGGGTTTCAGGCTGGTGTAAAAGGGATTGCCGGTTTCCTTCCGATCGCCGTAAACCTTATCGGCCCCGACAAAGAGATCCAGGCTTGGCAGGCTCAGCAAAATCGATTCCAAAAACTTGACGGATCCTTTGACATGGCCTTTGAGCGATCCCTTTTGATAGTAAAAGCTGGTGGACCCTTTGCCCAGAGGAATCTGCTCCAGCTCCCGGACGGGTTGCAGGGGCGTTTTTATGACACTAAAGCGCCTCAGATCCTGCAGTTCAGCGGCCGCCATAATCTCAAGATCCATTATCCTGTGAACACCGGGTCTTAAATGGACTACCAATCCCGGATTATCCCTGCTGGAATAGTCCAGCAGCCAGGGCAGTTTCTCACCATAGGCTCTGACCGGCTTATCCTGCCAGTTCAGCGGCAAAGCATCGCCGGGCAGAAAGGACGTAGGCAAAATTGCCAGGTAGCAGCCGCAAGTATGGACCGTGGTAACCAAAACAGGTTTTCCCCGTGAATCCAAGGTGATAACCACCATCAAACCCACGTTGCCGCCGGCGGTTAAATTAAACGGAATCAGACTGAAAGGTATTTTAGAAAAGTGGACCCGATATATCAGGTTGGTATAAAAACCTTTATCAGTGGTAAAATTTTGCTTTAAATAATAGAAAACCGGGTTTTCGCTGTCTATATATATCTGTTCGTTTCCCTGGCTGTCGTATTTGGCCGCGGGTCGCCCGATACGATTGTAAGCAGCGGAGTAGCCATGCACCATAAAAATGGGTGCAAATTGGTTCAGGATTTCATCACCGCCGCCGTCAGCCGAGTATAGGGTGTTTGGTATTTCGGCTGGGACCCTTTGATGGTGTGCACATGCAGAAATAATCAGCAGTGCCGGCAAAATCAGTATTCGAAAAATTTTAAAGGCTTTCATACGCGCCCCTCCTGCTGTTAAGCTTGATGCGTCGTAAAAAGTCCCATCTACTGCGTTGTAGTATTTTTGCAGACACTCGGCATACGACATGTATGGCCTCGTTCCTGAAAAAATACTACGCCTTTTTATCCCGCCGAGGTTTGGCGGGGGTATATGAACCTTTTTACCTTGGCTCGGCGTAGCTATGCGAAGACGGCTTAACCATCTATAGTTTAATTCGTGACTTTTTACAAGATCATCAAGCTTTAGTTCCCTAAAAGTACCGGCTTGTTAGCTAAGAAAATGATCATTGCGAAGCCATTCGTCAAATTGTGATGGACTCTTTACAGATCGCTTGTTAGTGTTCATCCTTAAATGGTCTTGAAAAATAAAAACTTAGCGTCTTTGCGTCTTTGCGTGAGACTCAGAAGGAGGGTTTATGAGAAACATTGACTACATGGCAGTGGCCGAAAAAGCGATGCAACAAATTAAAAAAGGTGCCTTTTTAACGGTAAAATCTGGTGAAGACCTCAACACCATGACCATCGGCTGGGCCACCATTGGGTTTGTGTGGCGCAAGCCGATTTTAATGGTGGTGATCAGAGATTCCAGGCATACCTTCGGGATCATCGAAAAAGCATCCGATTTTACCGTGTCGGTCCCTGTGACGGACATGCACGATGCGGTTATGTTTTGCGGCACCAAATCCGGACGGGATGTGGACAAGTTCAAGGAATTAAACCTGAAAACCGCCGACGGCCGGCAGGTGGCTTCACCGATTATCGACACTCCCGGCATCCACTTTGAGTGCAAGATCGTTTACAAGACCGCCATGGATCCGGTGCATTTGATCGCAGAATACGAAAAGCTGTATCCCGAGAAGGATTACCACACCCTTTACTTCGGTGAAATCCGGGAGTGTTATGAAACCGGATAAATCCAACTTCAAGCAGCCCCGATGAATCGGTATCATCAAAGTAAATTTTCCATTTACCATTTAAACTGAGCATCCGATTTCAATGCAATCCGGTTGAAACGGTACATGTCAAACAGCCCGGCTTCAATGGGCTGATCTTTGAGATATTTTTTGTAATGCCAGTCGGCCTCCTCCCAGAAATTCGGACTGGTTCTTCTTACGGCATGGGTTTTGGCAAAATTGTAATAGCTGAGTTGATCCTTGATTTTAAGATAATCATCAACAAACTCTTCTATCTTTTCTATATTGACTCGGCATAATGCATTGGGATAGCTGCCCACATAACCTTTTACAAGGGTAAGGGTGTCGTCATCAATTATGCGCCTTCTCTTTTCACTAAACAGAAATGAATTATTGCTCAGAGCCTTGTTGCGGATAACGGTATAGGCCAGGTCGTCATCCCTATTACCGGTAACAACATGAATAAAGGTCACATCCGGAACTATCTGTATCTGAGGGCCGCGAATCAGAGTCATTTTTTGCAGAGCAAGGTCTGCTCTCTGTTCAAGCAGCCCTGATTTTTTATCTATACAGCTTTCTTCAGGGCAGCGGTTCAAATAGTCGTCGGCATTGGCAGCCGGACCCGCATGCTCAAGCATCTTTTCAATAAACTCCTTTTTGGGATCGTCTGTGCTGTAGATAATACCGGTGTTGCGGTCAAGTCCCCACAAGGGGTTCTGCAGGTAATTTTTAAATTCGGCCCTTGCGCCCTTATACCACCCTGCTCTTATCTCCTCGCGCTTATCCTTGGGAAGAAAGCTCAAAAAATTGTTCTCGCCCTCCATGCGCAGAAAGTCCATATAAAGACGAGTTGTGAGCTGATGCCCAACATTGTCATACACATTGAAACCGGCGACCAGCAGATAATGGATGCGTTCCAGCAGCGGAAAGTCAATCACCCAGCCGGTTTTGGGTATATCTCCCACAAAACCCTTTACAACGCTGGCACTGTCAAAGTGCCTGAAAACCGTTAACAGCGCATTGTCATTGTAGCCGTCGCCGTTCCAGACATAACTTATATCATTGCCACTGTTCTCCGGCTTCAGTTTGACGAGATATTTTCCCTTAGCATCCAGATATTTCTTCTGTTTACGGGAATAGTCATACCAAAGGCTCATGATGTTCATCGTACTCTCCCTGCCGGCGGGCAAGTCCAGAAAATCACTAACACCAGCCAGAAAATCTGTATCATTGCTGATAGCGTCCTTTGCCGGATCAAAAAAGGCCACAAAAAAGTGGTCATTAATAACATTGAGGGCAACCTGTCCGCGGCAAACAGGCCCTTTGATAAACCCCATGACAATAAACTGGGCATCATCCAGCAAAAACCTGTAACGAGCCTGCGCCGGCAGATCCGCAAAAGTCTTTAACGGATTAGAGGCTGTTTCAGGATCATAAGACGGCAGCTTGTCAACTTCATAATCATCCTGCCAAAAGAGTTGTCGGTAGTGGTCCAATTTTGACCTGTTTAAAAGATAAACAGTGTGATTTTTTGCAACAATGGTTGTTTCTATTTTACGAAACCGATAGTAGAATTTTGCAATCCCGGGATCGTCATAAGGCCTGGCCGTATTGATTTCAACCACCGGTTCTCCCGGAGGTGTTTCAGATCGAACCAGACGGTAAAATTCCCGGGCCGGCAAAGTATCAAAATGGATATGGGCTATAAACAGATGCTCGTAAATGTAACGTGACACAAGCTGCTGCTTCAGTGAGCTGCCGTTAAAGAATTCCTCCCACCGGTTTATAATCTGTTGTGCCTGATCCGATATCTGCGGCCGCGTGGTAATTACGGCCCCCTGTTTAAGCCAGTCAACTATGGTCTGATGCTCTTTATCGGTCAGACCGGGTAGTGCATACGGCATGCCCCAGAGAGGGTATTTATTACTGTATTCACTGAAATATTCTGCGGTTGTACATTCCCGCTTGCGGCCAAGGCTGATATCAAAGGTGCCCGGCAGCAGTTCCGTCTGCGGCAGGGGATGCTCCTTTTTTAGCTTAAGCATCATGTTAAGTACGCAGTTTTCAAGATTGGCCTGTTCGGTCTGCTCCCTCTCGTTGAGCACCGGATGGAATTCCATCCGGCGCCACTCATCCACTGAATCAGCATCAATAAAAAGACGTCTCGGCTCTGCCCGCTTTAATCTGGCGCTGTCGTAAACCAGTTTTTTGCTGCCGCCACGCTCAAGCCCTTCAAAACAGGTCAGTTTCAGTTGGCAGGGAGCATCATAACAACTGTGGCACACATCACAGCGACGCTTCAGGATGGGCTGCACATCATCGTAAAAAGAGACCTGGCCGGGTGCAGTAAAATCAACCCGCCGATCCACGCTTTGCACAGGCCCGTATTTGCTATCAAACTCTGCAACTCTGCGTGCAGCCTTGTAAGCGCTGCATCCGGCCAGAATTACAAGTACCGGTATTAAGTAGAAACGTTTTCTTTCCATAGCATGAAGCCTTCTTGTCCTTAGTTTTTAAGAAGTTACGCGTGTTCAACGATCACTGCTTACCAATCACTTTTTGCTGATAACAGCTTACTGATCACTGATAACTATTCTCTTAATGGTTCCTGCTTCTATGTTCACGAACTCCGGTACATTGGCGGCGTAGCGGTCATCGCTGAAACGGGATAAGCATACCGGAGGACTGTCAAGTCCGTTTTTATCAATATGTGTCAGAAAAATTTCGGTAAAAGGAGTGTTAGCCTTGGAACTGAACAGCATCCACTTCCCATTGGGTGCAAAGCTGTGCCAGGAGTTGAAAAGCTTGCGGTTGCATTGCATCCTGCGAGGGACTCCGCCGGCTGCCGGTATAATGAAAAGCTCGCTGTCCGGCTGAAGCATGATGCCGGTTTTGCTGCGTGTGAAAACGATCCACTTTCCGTCCGGTGAATATCTCGGAAAATAGTTGCTCATCCCGTTACGGCCGGCACCTTGCAGGGGCTCAGGTGTTCCGCCTTGGCCCTGATTGAACGGAATCCTATATAGGTCATACTGTATGGGAAACCTTTGATTCAGTTCATGAATATCGGCATTCTCGATATGGGTGCGGATGTTGGTGATATCTTTGTGGTACTCGTTTTTTGTATGGGCCCTGGCAAATACGATATACTTTTCATCCCAGCTCCAGCTCGGGTCTGTCTGTACAAAGTCATAGTCATCAGCTCCGGGAAGAAGCTGAAACTTTTTTTGGTCAACAGCATACCAGGCCAGCACGCCGTAAGTCGGGAAGAAGAGCTGGCAGAAAGCAAAATCATTGGTCAGGGCCGCATAGGATATCTCATGTGCCGTACTTACCATGTATTTTCGGTGGGCGATATCTTGGCAAACAGCCCCCTGGTTTTCGGCAGCAGTTCCGGTTTTGGAAAATCATTCCAGGTCATGAAATCCTTGCCGGACAATTCAATATTCTCTGCAACCGGCGTGATAAAGTGAGCGCCGCTGTCATCTTTGTAGTTCATCTCCATGCTGATTAATGTGCCGTCTTTTGAAAAAAGGTGACAGCTTGCACAAACATCAAGATTTTCCATTACAACTGCCGGTTTTTCATATGCAGAGATGTCACCGAGACGCCACTTAATCTTTTTAAAATTTTTTTTCCCGACTTTAAAGGGGAGCTGAACCTGCCGGTAAAATATGGCGGCATCAACCCGATCTTTTGAAGTTAAAATGCTGATGCTGTTCTTGGCGGTGATGTTGCCGGCATGTTTGTTGTCAAAACCGCAAACGGTTATCTTGGCAGCGCCATGGACGGAGTTGGCTTTGATGATTTCCCAGATCGTTTGGTCCGGCATCCAGTGCTGCTTATCAACAAGCGCGTAAATCGGACTGAGCCGGCTGCGAAATTCAACTATGATAAGCCAGTGCTTCGAGGCAGAGCCGGCGTCCTGCCATACAATAACAGGTGCTGCGATTTCAGGCGGAAAAACAGTTCCGTCAAAGGGATATGTGATAGTCAGGCCGGTTTTGTTTCCGGCCTTTTTACTGTTGGTGATGAGTTTCTGCACCAGGTTGCGGGTCTCCTCCGGCATTCCTAGCGGACCGCTCACCTGGCTGTCCCAGCTATTGTTGCCGGAAAAGGCGCAATGGCTCAAGACAATACTTGCCAGCAGAATAATAAGCAGTTGCGGCATTTTTTTCATTAAGATTATCTCTCATAGATCCAGTGCAAATTTAATAGCCTCACGCACTTGTTCTAATTTATCAGCCGAGAGTGTTGTAATAAGTGATCCGATTTTTCCTTTTGATACGGTCTGAATATGGTCAAAATTGATGGCACTATCTATCAGCATACCATCTTGCTTAGAGAGAAATACCTCGCTAGGGATACCGCGGACTGTCGATGTAATCGGTGCTATTGTGACTTCGCCAAGGTATTCCAAAATAAAATCACGGGTCAAAATCAGTACCGGACGCTTCTTGTCCGGCGCTTTAAATTTATACCATCGAATTTCGCCTCTCTTCATCCATCCCCCCAATCCTGTTCCTTTTCCCAAACACCGAACTCGTCTTTTTTTGCCGGATGAGATTTGTATCCTTGCTTGTGCTTCTCTTCAAGTCGCTGGATGTTAATGCGATTGACTGCTACCCGCAGAGCGTTACGGGTAAAAGCGGATCGGGTGGTTTTAAGATCCTTGGCTATTTTGTCGACCGTTTCGACGAGGTCATCATCCAAGGTCATTTGTATTGTACGCATAGCAATCCTCCAAATAACATTTATAAATATAGCTACTATATATCAACATTTAAATATATGTCAAGAATATGGTGTGGGATATCTGATGGATAACGGGAAAATAAGTATTTCTAATCTGGTGAGCGTTCCGCCAAGTTAGAGAAGGTGCCGCTGCTGAACTTTTCTATCATTTTCGATAAAATGAACGTGTGCACCGATCATCTAAAAAAATCTTGACAAAAACACGAGCTTCTAATAACTATTTTTTCTTTATGAGCCGAGGTAGCTCAGTCGGTAGAGCAGGGGACTGAAAATCCCCGTGTCGGCAGTTCAATTCTGTCCCTCGGCACCAATAGAATCAAGGGGTTACGGCTCACGCCATAACCTCTTTTTTCGTTTCTGCTACCATTTTGCTACCACTTGTTTCAAAAACCTATTTTTTAAGCCTGCACACTGCCTCATTGTTATAAGGGTTTGACCCCCCCCAAATGTGCTGATTAGGATTCCATATCTTCAATTGACTCGATTGAGTCCCCTGTGTAACTTCAGGCAAGCAATGTCGCATTCTGAGAACCCTCAAAAATCGAGAATGTGGATTTGCCAATTTTACAGCTTGACAAAGACTTCTGCAAACTATACTGTCCACCCAACATTAGTGTTCCTGGTTGTCAATCAAATAACATACGTAAGCCCCGGAATAACTCCGGGGCTTTTTTTATTGGAACACAGAAAGAAGGTATATATTGAACTTTGAAGCATTTAATTTTCAGCCCAATGTTGCGGCCGGCGTTTTAGAAGCGGGTTATGTAATCCCGACCCCGATTCAGGCTCAGGCAATCCCGCCGATCCTGAAGGGCTGCGATGTGATGGGGCTGGCCCAAACGGGCACCGGCAAAACGGCTGCCTTTGTACTACCGATCCTGAATCGATTGATGGGGGATAAATACGGTATCATTCGTGCTCTGATCATGGCCCCCACTCGAGAGTTGGCCGAACAGATTCACCAGGCTATCGAAATCCTGGGGCGCAAAACCCGCCTTAAAAGCGTTTCAATTTACGGTGGCGTGGGTATTAACCCACAGATTCAGAAACTGAAGCATGCCGATATTGTTGTTGCCTGCCCCGGCAGACTTTTGGACCATATCGGCCGTCATACCGTCGATCTCTCCCAACTGGAAGTGCTGGTAATAGACGAGGCTGACCAGATGTTCGACATGGGTTTTCTCCCTGATATTAGAAGAATTTTGACACATCTTCCGCAAAAGCGCCAGACGCTGCTTTTCTCGGCTACCATGCCAACCGCAATACGACGTCTGGCCGGGGATATCCTGCGAAATCCAGCTACCGTACAGATAGGAACCACCGCACCTGCAGACACTGTTAGTCATGCGCTCTACCCGGTGACCCAGCATTTGAAAACGGCGCTTTTGTTAAACCTGTTGGGAAACACCCATACCAGGTCGGTTCTGGTGTTTACTCGAACCAAACACCGAGCCAAGAGCTTGGGGAAAAAGTTGGCTGTCGCCGGCTACAGGTCGGCTTCGCTGCAGGGAAACCTTTCCCAGGGAAAACGTCAAGCTGCATTGGATGGCTTTCGGAACGGCACTTTTCAGATCCTGGTGGCCACCGATATCGCCGCGCGCGGAATCGACGTCACCCGGGTTTCGCATGTCATCAACTACGATATCCCTTCAACTCCTGAAGCATACATTCACCGCATCGGTCGGACCGGTCGGGCCACTCGCAGTGGCGAAGCTTTCACCCTTGTTACCGAAGACGATAGGGATATGGTTCGTGCCATCAGTCGAATTATTAATTCTAAGATCGAGCGACGGACCTTGTCAACTTTTAACTACAACGTCCCAGCATCCATTTGTGGCGACAGTCCGCAGCGGCAACGGAAGCCGCACCGCAAATGTTTTGGGGTGAATAAGAGTCGAAACAGAAAGACATCACGCCTGAATAGTCGCATTTAGGCTTAAAGATACCATATAAAAATTTTACAGACATCCAGATTTATGAATTCATGCTTAAGCCCAAATTGTTTGAATTTTGGCCTCAGATTAATTTAAATTAATGAACATCATATCATCTTAATATCACTTAAAATACAGAAAATATCAAATTTTGGAGAGCTCAGAAAATAAAAAAAGTGAGTTGATAGAATCAAGTTTTTTTGAAAAATACCGATATAATATTAACATTTATTTTTTATTTAAAAGTGGATTTTCCCCAAAAGTTGGATGTTGAATCTTAGGTTTCAACTCATTAGATGTGTACAAGCTCAAGGAGGAGCGGCATGGTAATCGACAACAACTTACCTGCAGTCAATCATGACATATTTGCATTAGGCAAGCAGAAAGGCAAGCCGGTTGTAGCCGAGACAAAGGTGTCTACCGAGCATCTTTACAGTAAGCTCGATTTAAAAGAAGTTGCCGCGGGCGTGGTGCAGGATGCACGGGCGATGGGTGAATTCAAAGACAAAAAAGGGCTTGAAGAAACAACCGATCTTCAGGTAGGACCTGATATTCGGTATGCGTTAACATCAACAAACCTTGATTATTTAAAAAGGATACGATGGGGTCCTCTTACGGTGGGAGAGTATCGTGAAGTGCAATATAGAATAAGGGAACTGGAAAGCAAGTTTGCATCCAGCAGCAATATTCTAGATGGGCAGCTTATTGATATAGGGTAGGAAGTTGACAAATTGATGATATGACAACTCAACCTATATCACTGCTCCCCACGATATGGGTAAGGAAAAATAAAAATCTGATTAACCATCGTTAATCCATTGTAGAGCTCGCCAAAACCGGACATTATATAAAATCGCAGAGCGATTTTATAGCTTGAAAAGGTTAAGTTAATCTGATACCTAATTAACGTTCGTATGGTGGGTGTAGCTCAGGAGGTAGAGCACCAGGTTGTGGCCCTGGTGGCCGCGGGTTCAAATCCCGTCACTCACCCCATTTTTTTTGTGTTAAGATCCTTGCAGCGTATCTGAATCTGTGATGGTGTAGCTTCATTCCTTCCTATTTATGCTTCTCAAAGCTTTTTCTAAACACCTTTAAATATAAAAACTTTGTGCAAGCTTTTCCACAACTGCATTATTATGGTGTACGATGCATGACCAATATGAATTTCGTCAACTTCGGATACAGAGCGACAAGATTCCATTAAGTCATGATTTTCCTCTAACCGAAATTCTTTTCTTATATATTCCCCCACGGAAAATTGGAGGTCGATCAATTCCTCCTCTGACATATTTACTATCATCGATTTGTCGTATAATGACAATTCAGAAATTAGTCTATCAACGGCCTGGTCAATATTTCCGGGAAGTTTTTCAGATATATCATTCACCCTTCTGATATTCCTTCAGGACTTTATCCACCATTTCAGAATACTCTTGCTTTGAAAAAATGCCTTTCTCTATAAGTAACTGAACAACAGAATCCAGCTGTATAGTATTCGAAATCAATAGCTGCTCAGAATCATCTATTTTGTTTGGGTTTAGTTTTTCTGTCATAGTAAATCCTTTCTTAACTTAATAGTTATAGTGGCAAATTATTATTGAAGGAAAGGAGTTGTATGTTCACAAACAAAACAGCGTTTGTCAAGAGATTATTAAGCTCAATATACTGTTTTGTTTAATCATCTTGGCGTTTTGGGTGATTATGATATGGGAAAATATCAAAAATACGGGGGGGAATTATCAGCATTTGACATATTACAATGTGGCATTATTATTCCATTGTGATAGGCAAGTACAATCTTTGGTGCTGCCTATTTTACCTCCCCTTAGCCCCTGGACACATGTAGCTCCAGGGGCTTTTTCTTTAGTTAAAGACAATTATCTTGAAAATACGCGGGTTAGATGCGATAGCTAATAAACCGGTGGTTGTCAACTTGACGAAAGGCTAAATTTTCTCTCCCCGATGGAATTAATATCAAGACCACATTTCTCAACGTAGGATTGGGGTTTTATACTTGGACGGTTTCTATTTATTAAATGTCTGGTTGATGAACACATAAAGGAATAACAACCGTGAACATCGTTAAGGGTTTGGATAGAATAGCTTTGGTCATAGCGGTAATATCCATTTTGCCTGGATTCTTTTGGGGGTGGAAAGTATATGATCACTTTGCCAAGGAAGAGATTACGACGAAAGAGTTAGAGTGGGCTCAAAAAGATGAAATTTTTAGACCATACAGAATGGCTATCCTCGAAGACCTTCGACATCCGCCAAAATGGAAATGCACCATAGCCGGCCTTACAGGCTCGGGTGCCACTTTTTTCGTTGCGCTATTCGGTCTTCGTGGATTAAATCGTGTTTTTATATGGCGTGTTTTTACATGGGTCGTTGAGGGTTTTAAGGATGAAAAAAAGGATCAGGAACAAACGTTTGATCAACGTTCTGACCAAAAAAACTGAAGTTCGACCAGGATCGAACGGCTACACGCTGGCAAAATATGGCGAGGAAGGTTAATAAACAAGGGAGAGGAGAATAGTCTAAAAAGGGCAATGGATATGAAATGTTCGGGCTAGCTGTCCGGCTGGTCAACGTGCTCGAGTTTTCGTCGAGCTTTTGCCAGACGTTCCATCGCCTGTTTGTGAAGTTGTGAAGCCCGGCCTTCGGACACTTCCAGGAACTTGGCAGCCTCCTTCATGGGTTTTCCCTTAAAATAACAAAAGTCGATCACCACCCGTTCATTCTTCGGCAGACGGGATATGGCCCGGGTCAGCTTCAGCTTCAACTCTTTGTGAAAAATCAACTCCAGCAGGTCTTCTGCCCCTTCACCGTCCCAATGATCCTCGTAACTGAGGAAGCCCAACCTGGCAAGAGCTTTGTGCTTGTAGAACTTATCCAGCGGCAGTTGCATCGCCTGCGCAACTTCCTCGTCGGTGGGTTGGTATTTCAGCTTCTGTTCCAGTTCCAGGTAGGTCATCTCCATCCTTTTGGCTATTTTCCGTTCCCCGCGGGTCAAATGATCCCACTGGCGGAGTTCATCGAGGATGGACCCCTTGATATGATAATTGGCGAAAGATGCAAAGTTTACCCCTTTCTCCGGATCGAACTTTTCCATGGCCCGTAGCAGTCCCAAAACCCCGGCGCTGACCAAATCGTCGATGTCGATTTTCGGAGGGAGTTTACGGTTGTATTGCAACACTATTCGGCGAACGGTAGGCATGTACTTGTCAATGAGCTTCCGCCGCGTAAGGTTTCGTTTTTCGTGTTGCTTGGATACCATATCGGGCTGTTTCCCTCTCGACAGCAGTGATCGATAAACGACCCAGGGGTCGTAAGTTGAAAGTTATAGAGTCTATTTCACATCAATCTGCGTAGCAATAGCCCCCTCGGCAGGTCAAAGAGTTAATACACAATTAACTCCTAATAAGCAAGACCCTATCATTATCGTTGACTTTCTAATGAAAAACCTGGCAAAAGAGGGAATGACAATGGCGATTGTTAGCCATGAAATGGGTTTTGCCCGGGAAGTAGCCGATCGCGTTATTTTCATGGATGAAGGCGCCATTGTGGAAGTCGGAACACCGGAACATTTCTTTACCAACCCCACCCATGACAGAACCAAGCTGTTTTTAAGCCAGATTCTTTAGAACCTAAAAATGATAGTTCCGTAAAAAGTGAAAAGTTTATATGTTGTTTAATATTGCCTCTTAATGTACTAAATGTAGTCGTTTTACATTTCACGTTTCACTTTTTACAAATTGATCAAAAATAATATGACGATTCACTACTCAGTAATTATTCCGGCATATAACGAAGAACAATGGTTGCCTAATACCCTTACGGCGCTCCGGGAGGCTATGGGCTCTCTGTCTCTGCAAGGAGAGGTCATTGTCGTCGATAATAATTCTACGGACCGAACTCCTCAGATTGCCCGGGAAGACAACGCGCAGGTCGTGTTCGAACCGGTCAACCAGATCTCCAGGGCACGGAATACAGGAGCAAGGGTTGCGCAAGGCCGCTATCTTATCTTTATAGATGCTGATACCATGGTTTCGTCTGCTTTGCTGCAGACCGCGCTGGACAATCTCTCCGGCGGCCGGTGCTGCGGCGGAGGGAGTTTGGTGGATTTTGACAAACCGCTTCAGCCTCTTGCCCGCAAGGCTTTGGATCTGTGGAATTGGGTTTCTGTGCAATTCGGTTTTGCGGCCGGATGTTTCATCTATTGCCTGCGGGAAGGATTCGAAGCTGTCGGCGGATTCAGTCAGAAGGTTTACGCCAGTGAGGAAATTTGGTTCTCTAACCGGCTGCAATCATGGGGCTACCGGAAACAAAAGGCCTTTCACATGATTACATCCCCACGGGTTGTAACTTCCAGTCGCAAACTAGAGTGGTATTCCCCGGTGCAATTGGGGCTTACGGCTTTGATGACAACGGTCTTCCCTTTTTCATTACGGTATCGGAACGTTTGTTCGGTTTGGTACCGGCGACCCAATAAGCCATAATCTGCGATTGTTTGGCTATATTTTTTCCATGGCACCGTAAGCGGCCTGGATTCTGTCCCGGAGAAGAAAACTAAGCCTTTCCATTATATTGAATCCAAGGGCGGTGTTACTATTCATAATTTTTCTTAAATCAGCTCCCTTTATTGCCAGGGTTGTTGTCGGCTTTTGACAGGCAGCCGAGGACATGAGGATGTGGGGCAGATCCAGCAGCGTTGACCAGCAACCCAAAACCCTGCCCTTGCCAAGGGCTTCAATAACCACTTCTCCCATGCGGGCACCCAGATCAAGGTGCCTTACAAGGTTTACGCGGCCCTGAACTACAACATAAATATACTCTCCATAATCACCCTGCTGAAAAACATATTCACCACCCTCATATGTGTTCACCTGGCAGAGTCCGGCGATCTCAGATATATCACTTTTTTCCAGCCGCTCGAAAAACTCGCAGTGTTCCAAAGCTTGTTCAATTTCTGCTGGGTTCATGTTTTGCCTCTTTTATTACATTTAATATGATTATCAAATTATAATTTGAAGCGGGCTTTTAATCAAGTGCTTTTCAATATTGAAAAGGCTTTAGGGTGCTCAAAACAGCTGGTGGAATTAAGAAACTAAATGACTTTGAAAGCGATATCGACTAAGTTGATTTATAACAATAAAGAATTGATAAAAGCGCTACCGGTGAGGGAAAGTTCCGTTAAATCAGGTGTAATTCTTGGCGTGATAAGGTCATAAACTCATGAGGCTCATCATTTTTTTGACAGTTTTTTTAAGTATTTACAGCAGTTTTCACCTCTATGCCTTTCTGAAGATGCGGCGGGCGTTGTCCTTGCATTTAGGGGCCGGTGCCATCATAGCCGTGTTCATGGCCTTCATGGTTGCGGCCCCCATCCTGATTCGTACCGCCGAACGACACGGTTTTGAGCTGTGCGCCCGTTTTTTGGCCCATATCGGTTACATCTGGATGGGATTTTTATTTGTTTTCGTCTCCGTTGCCTTTGTTCTGGATAGCTATCGTTTCCTCATCCATGGCGGCAGGCAGATACTTGCGGTCGACTTGTCCGCGATAACTCTTTCGCAGCAATACTCTTTTTATATCGCCATTCTTTTAGCCGTCATCATCACCGCCTACGGTGCGTTTGAGGCCATTTCTATCCGTACGGAGCACGTAATCATTCGTTCCGAAAAAATTCCTAAGCACGCCGGCCGGACCAGGATTGTTCAGATATCTGATGTACATCTCGGGCTGATGGTGCAAGAGAAAAGAATGGCAAGAATTCTTAACAAGGTCAGAGCAGCCAAACCTGATATTTTGGTATCCACCGGCGATCTCTTCGATGGACAGATGGACAGCCTTGCAGGCCTGGCAAGTATGCTCAAAGAAATTCCAACAACCTATGGGAAATTCGCAATCACCGGAAACCACGAATTTTATGCCGGGCTCGACCGCTTCCTCGATTTTGCCGAGAAAGCCGGTTTTATTGTTTTACAACAAGAGAGTGTGAACGTTTCCGGCTGGCTGAATATTGCCGGTGTCGACGATGTGACCGCAAAGCGCTATGGTCAAACAAAGAATGTATCTGAAAAAACGCTGCTCGCAAAGCTTCCCTCTGGACAATTCACCCTGTTTTTGAAACACAGGCCTTTGGTGGATGACGAGACTCCGGGTCTTTTTGATTTGCAGCTTTCAGGACATACTCATAAAGGGCAGATTTTTCCGTTCAGCCTGATTACAATGATCTATTATCCGCACATTGCCGGATTGCTGCACCTTGAGAAAAACTCTCGGCTGTATGTAAGCAGAGGTTCCGGTACATGGGGACCGCCGATCCGTTTCTTGGCTGCTCCTGAGGTGACGCTGATTGAGCTTGTACATGAAGACAAAACCAAATAAGGCCGCTCGACTTGATGCCTTCTATTTATTCTTGATGTTTTTCTCAGTTATGAAATTCGTGTTTTTTGTGGTAAATTTTATTTCACCACGAAGTGCACGAAGAAACACGAAGAGTTTTATTTTTTCTTCTTCGTGACCTTCGTGGTCAGAATAAATATTTTTGGGTTACCCGCTTCATTTTCAATGCAGACGGGATCTTTGTTGTCCTACGACCTGCCTGTCTAGTTTTTGGGGCCTGTCCGGGTTAGGAGGAGGAGATGACATGAGTGCAACTCGCAAAGAAGTTCTTGTTTTCAGCAAAAAGTTTGGCCGTCACAGTTACGGATCCAACCACCCTTTGAAAGTTGAGAGGCTGCAGTTAACCATGGATTTGATAGATGCCTATGGACTTTTTGATACTTCCGCAACGCCCTGGGTAGAAGCTCAAGAGGCCGATGAAAAGGACGTTCAAGCTGTTCACTCTGTTGAATATCTGGAAATACTCCAGCAAGCCAACACCGGGCAGGCGCCCTCACAGGCTTGGAAATTCGGCGTGGGCAGTGGTGACAATCCCGTATTTGCCGGTTTATATGACTGGTCCTTACTGGTAACCGGTGCAACTCTGGAATGCTTTCGCCAGGTAAGGGAAAAGAACAAACAGATTGCCTTCAATATTGCGGGCGGTTTGCACCATGCACTACCTGATAAGGCTTCCGGATTCTGTTACATCAATGATCCGGCGGTGGGGATAGCCCGGATGATCCAAGATGGTTTGCGGGTGATCTATCTGGACATCGACGTCCATCACGGCGATGGCGTTGAAGCGGTGTTTTATAACACGGATCAGGTTTTGACCATTTCTCTTCACCAGCACGGACACACTCTTTTCCCCGGCACCGGCTTTCCTGATGATATGGGCGAAGGGCCCGGCCGGGGATACGCGGTCAATGTTCCGCTGGCGCCCGCAACTGATGACGATTTGTATCTTTGGGCCTTTATGGAAGTAGTGCCTCCGCTTGTCCGGGCTTATAAACCCGATGTGCTGGTTACCCAACTGGGAGTAGACACCTTGTCGACAGACCCTCTGGCCGCCTTGAATCTGACTACCAATGGCTTTATCAGGCTGGTGCGGGAAATCAAATCCTGGGGGCTTAAATGGGTGGCTCTGGGTGGCGGCGGATACAATGTCATGAATGTGGCCCGGGCCTGGACCATGGCGTGGGCTGTCATGAAAGGGGTCGAAGTTCCCGACGACCTGCCCGCAAATTTTGTCAAAAAACATCAGTCCAGCCTGGCTGGAAAACTTACGCTTTCAGATGCGCCATATAAAACCAACGGCGCCGCTGCCGACCGCGCACAGGAAACGGCCCGATCGGTTGTCGCCCGGATAAAAGAAAATGTCTTTCCTTTGGTAGGAATTCAAATATAGCAGAAATTGAAAGGATACTCAAAACGACAATAAAATCGATTGAAAGCAAACACTTGAACCCTCTTCTCCAACTAAATTGGAGAAGAACCAAAAAAATATTAAAGTTTTCAATGTGTAGTGCCGATATGTAAAGTGTAGACAAGTATCACTTGATTTGCTGAAGGGCAAACCTTCCGAAAGGAAGGGACGCAAAGCTTCCGGTCTAAGTCCCGCAGGGTGGGATAAGACAGCGGGGTTGCCAGGTTGAAAGAATAAAACCCGCTTCCCCTTTTAGGAAGCGGGTTTTTTATTGAAATTTTTACACGCAACAGGAGGGAATGGACATGATTACCGATGGTATAAATAGTCTGCCTGTACCACAAGCCCCGGATATCAAGGTAGAACAGGATCTTGAAACCGAAGAGCCGAGAGCTGTCGAAGATTCGGGTAAAAGTGGCGATTCCAATCTTGACGTCAGCAGTCGAAATGTTGCTAAGCAATTGGCAGGCATGGATGTTTCAAAAGACAGCGGCGGTGGAATGGAATCATATAATGCCAAAGGTTATTTAGTAAGCGAGGCGTCTTCACGGCAAGATACCGGGCAGCCACAAGATTCTATCAGTCTTGTTGTATAGATACTTTGCATTTCAGATTTTTTAATGCAAACGTGGTGAGTTTTTATGAAAACTTCTAACAATACTAATAATTATATTAGGCAACAGCAGTACGGTCAGTTCAAGCTGCCCGGAAATGGTAAGGGGCCATACGTACATGCTAACGGGCAAAAATTGGACAATACCTTGGAGCAGAAAAACGTTTCTATTTATGTAGAAAACGAAACCGTTTTTAGCTCAGAAAAAGGGTTGAAATCTAATTTTCCGAAACTATTTGATTCCGATGCCGGAACGAAATTTGTAACTGTTGAAGCTAAAAAATCTGAAAAAGAGGAAAAAAGTTACCATGAATACGAAAACACCGGGAACGAGCCGCCAGCAAACAAACAGGACAGTATTATTAGTGAATGGGTATGATCACGAGACTTTTCAAAAAACATTAGCTGACAGACACAGAACTTAAGGTTGCTGCAGTCAGACTGCTGACAGCCTCAACCAGACCCTCGATTGAGAAAGGCTTGGTAAAGACGGCGTCAAAGTAATCATTTTCAAGTAGCCAGGGGGTCCCGGTGATACCGATAACCGGTGTAAAATATTTTTCGGAGTTGCGCACGTACTTAACTACATCATTCCCACTCAGGACGGGCATACAGATATCCGTTATTACCAAATCAAAACATTCTTCATCAAACTTCTTGATTCCTTCCAAGCCATTTGTTGCTATTTCAACATTGAAGCCGAATTTTGATAACGCCATTGTGAGCATAAGTACAATCTGTTCTTCATCATCGATGACCAAGATTTTACCCATGATATTTTCTCCAGTATAATCAAGTTAAAAAAATCATTTTAAATTTTATAACCACATTCCCCTTTTCATTATGTTTAGATTTTACCCTGCCATTAATAGCCTGTCAACCACATTTTGTATGTTAAGTTAATTATTATACACTATGTTGTATGATGGCAGGATATATCAGCAACAATTGCAAACTAAGTTGGTTAATTCGTAAAAAGTCGAATTCATCCCGTATTAGGTTGTAAGTGTTAGGTTTTAAGTTATTGTTTTACGATTATTTGCAAATACTTAATACTTAAAGCCCTAACACTTAAAACACTCAGTTTGGGTTGAATTTTCAGCTATCGTATGTTAAACGATATTGATGATTTCGTAAAAAGTCACGAATTCAGCCCCAGGGAGCAAGGTGAGAAAGAAAGTTGAGCATAAAATCAACCAGGCTGTTGCAGAGTTGGGAAGATTAGAGTATTACAGAATCGATAAAGTCAGAGAAAAAACACAGACGATTAGAAAGGTCTTTGATAAAACGATTCTGGATATGGCCCGAGTAGGAACGATTGAACTGCTGGACGGAGATACCACCGGTATGAATCCGTCAGAAATTGGCAACCTCATCCGGTACGGCGACCTACTGCACGTGTATTTTAAATTTCCGGATGCTGAAACCGAACCTGAAGCGCAGCAGCCCCAAAAAGCAACGATGAGAGCTGCGAAGCCCAAAAGTGCGGAACCTGAAAGCTCGAAAACAGAAAACATAGAAATCGTGTTACTGGAAATTGAGCCTGAAATATGGCAAAGTTTTGTAGAATTATGCCAAGGCAGAGAAGATAAGGCCCCGGTTCAAAAAATCAGGGAAATGATCAGGGATTATATCAAAGGAGGAATGTAAATGCCGAATATTGAATATGATACCCGTACCCCCGATGACAAGAAGAAGCTGCTGAGAAGGAAGCATCAGCTTGACAACAATGAAACCGAAAATAACGGCAAGATTAAAAAGGACGACTCGGTCGAGGTTTCTAGCAGGGATGGTTTACACCGGCATTCAGCTTAAGCTGGTCTTTTTTTATTGATTATCGCCGGTATGTTCCGGAGTAATTTTTCGGCAAATCCGTGTATGCGGCTGTAGTTTTTCAGATGTGCTATCCGTTTCAGGTTCTCCGGGTGGGTGGAGAAGTAATGCCCCCAAAGGCCGGTATCTACTTCTTGACTTAATTTTATAAAAAAGTCAGCGCTACCGCCCACATGCCCATAGGTGCCGTGCAATGCATTGAGGGCAAACTCATCAGCCAGTGTTTCCTGGTTGCGGGAAAACGCCATTTCAGTAATATTAAGAGACTGGGCCAGTAAGTTGCCGACACTGCTGTCGGGCCCTAACAGCATGGCCGAAATCATTATAAAAACCAAAGCGCGGCCGACCCCTTTTAGATGATCCCGGTTTACATAATGTCCCATTTCGTGTGCCAGAATAAAGGACAATTCATTTTCAGATTCTATTTTTTCTAAAAGTCCTGAAAAAACAACTATATTTCCTCCAGGCAATGCAACCGCATTGACCCGGGGACTCTCATGCAGATAGACGGTAAATGTGTACGGAAGTTTGGCGTAGCGCTCCTGGATTACATCCAAGAGCTTTTGTACTGTTTGGGCTTTTTCAGACGATCTATCCACCGAGGCCATTGAGTTGATAAATGGACCTGCCATCTTGCGTTCAAAGGTCATGGGGATGCGTGGCACGATAATGTTTAGGGCCAGACCCAACAATAAATAGATACCCACAATAATAGCGATGACCCCTGACAAAAGTACGAAAAATTCCCTCAGCGGCGATGTCGGCGTCACATTTACGTTGGTTTCAGGCAATCTGGCCGTATATTTCATGCTATTCCTCTAAATAAATAGCGGTTCCATAGGCAAACGCTTCAAGGCACGTCACGCTTTTTTTGTGTGATTTTCTTCCGATGGTTGATGTTTCTATACGAACATTGATGATCATGGTTGCATCGGGAGCCATTGCTTTCATACGCAGAAGCGCCTCCCGCCGGGCCCGATCAATCAGGCTTTCGTAGGATTTAACGGCACCGCCAAAAATATTTCTCAGACCGGCAAGTATGCGTTTAAAGTAGTCAACGGAGATTACGGCACCCCCGTACACAATTTCAGCTTTTTTTACCTTAGCATCATCGATGTCGACATTTTTTATAGTTATTGCCGGCAGGTCCAGGAACTCTTTTTCCCTTTTTTCTATGGAGCGGTAATGCCGTTTTTCAGCCCAGGTCCCGGCAATATAACCGATGGCAATTAAAGTGATAATTATAGTAAGATCATTCATGGCGCCCTCCTTTTACTCAAATCGCACGGCAGTCCCGTAAGCGTACAGCTCGGCGGCACCCTGGGCCACGGACGATGTTGAAAAGCGAATATTGACGATGGCGTTTGCCCCCAGTTGTCGCGCCTGATCTATCATGCGGTCAACAGCCTGCCGGCGTGAGTCGTTTAAAAGTTCGGTATATCCTTTCAGTTCACCGCCAACGATGTTTTTTAAACTGGCCATAAAATCCCGGCCGATATGTTTGGCTCTGATGGTGCTGCCCGATACTAAACCGAAATGCTCTACGATTTTTTTGCCCGGGATCGATTCGATATTTGTAAGGATCAAGGCCCCTTCGGCAGTCCTTGTGTTTTTTTTCTGATCGGGCGATGCCGGGGAGCTGTCCATGATAATGGTCTTTTCAGTTTGTTCAAAGCTGGTGCCGCATTTAATACATTCGGCTGATTCCTCCTGTTCATACCCACAACTGGGACATGCCGTGGTATCCGATGCGCGCGGCATGGACTCTGCGGCTGCATCTGCCGCTTCCGGCCGTGCGGTGCTTGCAACGGCTTCAAGAGTCAGTATTGCTCCGGCCTTTTCAAATGCTTTGTTAAATTTCAAGGCGGTTTCATTATCCACATCTTTTTTGATCATAACAGCTTCTTTGGTAAAAAACCGCCCAATTTGGGTTTCATCGATTTTTAGCAAGGCGGCTATGTTTTTTTTAACCTTTTCGATGTTTTCCCCTTCCATAATACTTCCATCAAAGACAAGATTATAACGTTTGGACATTATAAACACCTCCATGCAAGATTAAATAGTTTCCACCCATAAATGGCTATTTTTCCAATGAGCGGCGTTCTCCGCGGGTTTCCGTCTGCGGCGTGCTACATGTATGGCCTCGTTCCTGAAAAAATACTACGCCTTTTTATCCCGCCGAGGTTTGGCGGGGGTATATGAACCTTTTTACCTTGGCACGGCGTAGCTATGCGAAGACTGCTTAGCCATCTATAGCTGAATTCGTGACTTTTCATGAGATCATCATTAATAATCTCATTGAAAATTACAAGAAATAAATTGTTCTAAATCTCAGTACGTTAAGATGCTTAGGACTTGACCTGCAAACAAGAGGATTCAATAATCTGTTGACCTGGCACTAGAATCCTATTATTTTCTGTAATATGAAAAACAGAACTTTCAAAATGGGGCGTAATGCTCCTTGTCCCTGCGGCAGCGGGCGCAAATATAAGAAATGCTGCCTGAGCAAAATTGATCTGGAGCCTGCCGAACTGAAGAGATTGTATGCTAAAAAATACAAGATTCGACTCAAAGAGCCGGCGGATATCAAAGGCATTCGCAGTGCCGGGCAGCTGGTCGTGGAAACCCTCGATATGGTAGAAGCTGAAATCCGGCCCGGTATGACCACGGATGAGATTAACACCCTGGTTCATAAATTTACTCTTAAAAACGGTGCCATCCCTGCGCCTTTGAATTATCGGGGTTTTCCAAAGAGTGTGTGTGTGTCCGTGAATGAGGTGATTTGTCACGGCATTCCCGGAGAGCGAATTTTAAAAGACGGGGATATTGTGAATGTAGACGTAACTCCGATCTTGGAAGGCTATTACGCCGATGCCAACAAAACATACTTTGTGGGAACGCCCGGACCTGAGGCCCAAAAGATCGTGAAGGTGGCCCGTGAGAGTCTCAAACGCAGCATGTCGGTGATAAAGCCCGGAAACACCATTGGAGACCTCGGGTGGGCTATTCAAGAGTATGCTGAAGGCCAGGGATGTTCGGTGGTCAGGGAGTTTGTGGGCCACGGAGTGGGGTTTGATTTTCATGAAGCGCCCCAGGTTCCTCATTTCGGACGTCGGGGCGAGGGCGTTACCCTGGTTCCGGGCATGGTTTTTACCATTGAACCGATGATCAATCTGGGAGCACGACACCTTACTATCCTGGAAGATAATTGGACGGCCGTCACCAAGGATGGATCGCTTTCGGCCCAGTTTGAACAGACTATTCTGGTCACCGACCAGGGTTTTGAGAGTCTGACCCCCTATGACTTATAAAGTGTGACCTTAATTGAGCGAAAGATCATTCTGCATCGATGCTGTTCTGTTTGATTTTGACGGCACCCTGACAAAACCCGGCGCTCTTGATTTTTCCCTGCTGAAGCAAACCATCGGCTGTCCCCCTGACACTCCTGTTTTGGAATTTATAGAAAACCGGCCGACTGCCGGGCAGCGAGCCGAAGCTCTGGCCCTAACGGAGCGCTTTGAAAGTATTGCTGCTGAAAACTCGGAGCCTAATGAAGGGGCTGAAGAATTGATTCAATACCTGCGTTCCCAGGGCATCGCTCTTGGAATTATCAGCCGCAACAGCCTTGGTTCCATCAAACGGACTCTGCAAAATTTTGCAGCCGTCAGCATTTCCGACTTTGATCTGGTCATTACCCGGGATACACCCGTCAAACCCAAACCGCACCCTGACGGGGTTTTCATGGCAGCGCGAAGGTTGAAAGTTGATGTCAGCCGGCTTCTGCTGGTGGGAGATTTTGTCTTTGATATCCAGGCCGGTCAAGCTGCCGGCATTATGACGGTCTTCCTCGATAACGGGCTAACCTCGGGACCCTGCAAAATCGCCAGTGACTTTAGAATCTCTTGCCTGTCGGAGCTTAAAAAAATTGTCCGTTTGTTTTAGGCAGTTTCTTTTTTGTTTTCAAAACCAAAACAAATTCTTTATGAGAAATGCAGGCTAGAGTTGTGGCAATATACGTTCAATATGATTGCGGATCATAGTGAATATCCGCTGGAAATCTTCGTACGAACCTCCCATGGGGTCCGCGATGGAGCTCTTCCGGGTTTCCTTTCCGGGCCAGGCTCCTAAAAGAAAAACCTTCTGACGGTACCAAGGAAAAAAAGTCTGCACGAATTTTTTGTGGACCGATTCCATACAAAAAATCAAATCGGCCTTTTGCAACTCATCGCCAACCAGCGACCGCGACCGGTGGGATGAAATATCACAACCGTGCTCCTCACAGACCGCCTGGGCGTATTGCTCGGGCGGAGAGCTATCCAGTCCGTGAGTACCCATGGATGAGACATTCAGGTCTTGGCGTCCCATCTCCTGCCACTTGTGGCGCAGAAATCCTTCTGCCATGGGACTACGGCAGATATTACCCGTACATACAAAAATAACGTTTAGCATATGGCACCTTTCTGAATTGGACACCCATCGTGTTTAAAGTTTTCGGCCATTTATGGATGGAAACTATTTGACAATGCGCAAAACATTGGTCTGCTGCAGTCTGATCCATAACGTTTTGATGATCACCAGGGCGGCGTTATATCCGTCAAGATCATGCTTTCCGGAAAGCGAGCGGCACGATTGCATTAATTCCTTATTTTCAAGCCACAACATAAATTCGTTGCGCATGTATTCTTCCAGAGAGTGATAGAGATTTTGTAAATTTTCTTCCGCAATGTTCGCGATCATGGTTTTCTCTCTCAATGAGAGTTGCGCCAGCAGCTTGCCAACGGCCTGGTCTACGGTCCGCGGCAGATTGTCGTTTTTCATGCCTGCAAAGCTCCCGGCGGCAAAGTCGGTGGAGTTCGGTCCGGAGCTGCCGACAATATCCAGGTAGCAAGCGGTCTCTAAGATATCCGCCGCGGCCTTGTATATCTTCTTGTTCTTGCTTGCCCTGGGTCCGGCAACGTTCAGAACTCCAATTTTATATTCCTTGATCCAGGAGCTTATTTCTTGGGCGGCATGAAAAGCAATGGATTTATTCAGATCCACATGAAGCCAGGGACGGTTGTGTTGAATAGCCATCTCCCGCGTAAACTCTGATCCGCCTGTGAGTATGCCGTGGGATATGATCAAGGTACCGTCTGAGTCGATCACATTCTGTTCGGTCCGTTTATTATAATTGGTGCTGTCCATTTCCTGAAGTTGATATTTGTCCTCCAGCGGACCGTTTTCCGTCAATTTTCCCTTAGGTATCCAGCCGCCATGGGGAATTCCAAGCTTTATAGCAACATCGAGGGCAGCCTGGTCAGCACCGGTTTGACCGCCTGAAATTATTTTTTTAACCATAGTTCTTTTCAAAAACAGTTTGTGCAGGTTTTAGGTATTATTGGGAACCGACAACCCTCCCAAAGGTAACTCTCCGTGAGACTGAAATGGGATAATTGCCGGCACAGCTCCTTTACCAAGACGGAGCTTCCCCGTAATTCTATATTTGAGTTTGACTGTATTGGATAAACCTTTTAACCCCATGACGATATCCAAAATCGAGGAATACATCGTCATGGGGATCAAAGTGGTTTCATAGGAAGGGATTTTTGTTTCCGCCTTAGAGACGCCCGTGGCAAAATGCTTGCCGTTGAGTTCAATATCGCACTCGATCCCTTTTACTTCAAGTGCAACTTCATTGGTATTAAATACACGGATTTCGATCTGGAAAACTGTCTCTAAAACCTTTGTTTCCTGAACTTTAATATTGGCAAGCGTAATTCGGGGAGACTCCAGCCGTTTACCAAATCCCGCGCACCCGGATAAAACGAACAATAATAGAGATAAACCACCAAGCAGGCTTAAGTATTGCCGGAATGAAATCACTCTGTTATAAACCTTCTATAGTTGAATTCGTGAGTTTTTACGACGCCATCAAGGATTGAGCGCAAAAGCAGTATAGGTTAATGATGATTTTGTGTCAATGGAAAGGATATACAGAATATTTGGAGATCATTTCTTATCCAGAATATTTCTTAATTTTTGGGATAGTCTTTTCAAATTGAAAGGTTTTTGAATAAAGCCGCTGCAACCTCGCTCCAATATTTCCGTGGCCTGACCATCGATGCTATAGCCGCTTGAAAGCAGAACCTTAACATCCGGGTTGATCTCTTTGAGTTGGTCAAAGGTTTCGCTACCCCCCATATTCGGCATAATCATATCAAGGATCACAAGATCTATCTTGAGTTTATACGCTTTATAAATTTCAAGGGCTTCTTTTCCTCCTCCGGCAGTCAGCACATTGTATCCCATCTTTGCCAGCAGAGCTTTGCTGACATCAATAATCATCTGTTCGTCATCAACAATAAGAACGGTCTCCGTACCTTTTGAAATATCATCAGACGGCCTCTTTTCTTCGACGACTTCTTTTTCCGAAGTCGGCAGGAAAATATTGAAAGTTGTGCCGATCCCCTTTTCACTGTAAACGCTTATAAAGCCATCATGATTGTTGATAATTCCGTACACGGAAGCCAGCCCTAAGCCGGTTCCCCGGCCCATTTCTTTGGTAGTAAAAAAGGGTTCAAATATTTTTGTTTGCGTGGCTTTATCCATCCCGATGCCGGTATCGGTAATCGTAATCTTAACATATCGGCCAACATCTTTTTGATAGGATTCGACATATTGTTTGTTCAGCATCAGATTTTCTGTTTCAATGTATAGATCTCCGCCTCCGGGCATTGAATGCCAGGCATTGACATAGAGGTTCAACAAAACCTGCTCGATCTGTCCCCGGTCAATCGCGACCGGCCAGATATTTTCCTGAAATTTCGAGTGAATCGTAATCTCTTTTTTGGTGCGGCCGAACATTTCAGAGTTGTTTTTAACCAGTTCGTTCAGGTTTGACGGCTTGACTTCGTATTTTCCGCCCCTGGCAAAACCCAAAAGCTGCTTGGTAAGGTCAGTAGCATTTACAACATATTTTTCGATACTCCGCAGATGTTCGAGATGGCGGTGGGTAAAATCTTCATCTATCATCATCAAAGAGGTGCGCCCCTGGATACCCATGAGCAGGTTGTTGAAGTCATGGGCAACCCCGCCGGCAAGCGTGCCTAAAGACTCCATACGTTCGACCTGCTGCAGCTGCGCTGCCATCTTCTTTTTTTCCACTTCTCCTAACTTGCGCTCGGTGATATCGCGGGCAACACCTCGAAAACCTGTCGGCTGTCCGTCCGGATCCTTCATCAGAGATACCATCGTTTCAATAAAACATTCAGAACCGTCTTTTCTGATGAGCTTCCAGTCGAGTGCTCTTGTAGATATTCCTGTACGGTAAACGTTGTTAAAGGTTTTTAATACTTTCTTGGCGTTTTCTTTGTCCATGTATTTACGATTATTCATGCCCGCTAATTCATCTTTAGGGTACCTGAGTATCCTGCACATGGCATCATTGAAGAAGGTGTAGTTCCCGTCAATATCGACTTCCCAGTAGCCGTCTTCGATACTGTCGAGAATGGAACGGTACTTCTCCTCGCTTTCCTTGAGGGCCTCTGCGGTCTGTATCCGCTCGATGATCTCGGCCTGAAGCCGCTGGTTGGATTCTTCAAGTTTGGCGGTACGCGATTCCACCAGATCTTCAAGGTGATGGCGGTATTCTCTAAGCTCTTCTTTTGCGCGGTAGCGCATCAGCGCCTCCACCACGGCAACGGATAAGGTTTCCACGGCATGCTGGTTATGCAGGGTATAGCCGCCTTTTTTGTTGCCCAAAGCAATCAGGCCGATGGTCTTGCCGCTGTGTTTCAAGGGAACTCCCAGAAAAGAAGTTATGGGGGGGTGGCCCGGAGGAGGACCTGCGCGGTCGGGGTGGGAAGCGGGATCGTTGGAGATCAGGGATTTTTCGTCTTGAAGTACCCGTCCCCAGATTCCGCTTATTTTCATGTTCTTCATTAATAGTGGGGCGTGGGATTCCGGCACCCGGCAGGCTTCCCATCCCGGATCACTCAAGGCCAGGCAGTTATAGCGACCTTTCGAGGTTATCTCGCCTATAAAGCCGAACTTGCTGGCGGTCAATTCCTCGGCGATCGCAAGGCATATGAGCGCCAGATCTTCTTCTTTATCGCACGCCAATGCTTTTCTGAACACTTTGTTGATGGCATCCAGAATGGCACTCTGCCGTTGGATCTGCGCTTCTGCTTTGGAGATAAAAGCATAAAAGAAAGAGGCGATAACCATGCTCAAAAGAATCAGCACCAGGGAGGCGGCTATCATGTGGTTTTTCAACATAATTGCGGGTTGCAATACTTCGGCGACGTCATGCCCCACCAGAAGAATCCACCCCAGTCCGGCAAATTCTCGATAACCGGTAGACCGCGTATAGGAATACAGCCGTTTTATTCCGTCTTCCACGGCAATAAAGGAGCCGTTTGCTCCTTTTATATTTTTGAAATATTCTTTGCCGGATACGTCTTCGAGAATTTTGAAAACTTTGGTGGCATAAATCAGTTTTCCATCCTTGGTCGTTAATTTGATTTCTGTTGTTTTGTGTTTTCTGGTTGCAATTTCTTCTGTTCTGACAATATCCTTAACAGCCAGAATAGCTTTAATTGCTCCAATAAAGTCGCCATTTTCGTCTTCAATCCTGACGCTGATACTGACAGCATAGATTCCGGCACTTACATCATAGGCTATATCGGACACATAAAACCCTGTATCGCGTGCAATCTGCCACCACGTTTCATCATCTTGCCTGTAATCAGACGTTCTCCCGGTTTGCGCAACGTTTGCTCCGTACTTGTTGGTTACAATAATCTCCCCAAAAAACTTGTAGCCATACTTGTTATTATAGAACTCGACCAACTCTCTTCTCAGATGATTCGAAAGCTCGTTATGGATCAATACTTGCATAAAGGGCGTAATTTGATCCTTGGGAGTCTGCACCCATTCTCTATCCTTTTGAGTAACATACTCTTGAAGGCTGTCCAGATTTTCAAATTCTTTGTTTGAATGCCGTATAATGTTTTGCAATGATTCATCTGTGAGGTGTGATTGCAGCTCTTCAATTTTGTCATAAACAGCAGAGTTTATACGCTCGAGCATCTCTCCTGCCAGCAATATGGAATTTGTGCCGACAGCCTGCTGCAGGGAATGCTGACTGACATCCGTCAAATATACGGCCAGCACAACCATCAGCAGTACAACGATGATAAAGCCGACAAGCAGTTTTTTGCCCATTATTGCTCTCATTTTTTTATCTTTGTGTTACCGTAAGCGTTCACAGGTTCAGGGTTGCTTTTTCTTTTGAAAATTTCAGCTCTGACGGATCCGCCGCACCCGGTTGCAAACTAAACGCTTAAAGCACAGGCGTGCTTATGACCAGATTTCGTGTTTTCGTAATTTCGTGCTTTCGTGCTTTCGTGATGAATTTAATTTTTTGCGAATGCCTTAAAGATAGAATACCAAGAAATGATTTGAAGGTAAAGCATTGAGTGTAAATTGCAGTGATTACTTCATGTTATGGTCATGGTAAAGCCGCTCAATTGATAAGATAAACTAAAACCCTGGTTGAGCGGCGCAGCCGCGTGTCATCAAATCGTAATACGATTTTATTATTTGACCGATATGACCCGGCCGCCGGCTATTGTTTGAAGATCCGTTGGGGTAAGTTTGAACATGGAGTTGAGGGTTCCGGCCGCCGCCCAGATTTCATCGTATTGTAAAAGGTCTTCATCAATGAACGTTTCTGATTTTTGAGCGTGCCCCAGGGGCGGAACGCCGCCAATGGCAAAGCCGGTAATTTCGAGCACAAAATCAGCGTGGGCCATCTTGATTGGTTCGTCCAGAATCTTGCGGAGCTTTTTGGTGTTGATGCGGTTGGCGCCGCTGGCAACAACCAGAATGGGCTTTTTGGACCGCGTGCCTTTGAAAAGCAGCGATTTAACTATCTGGCCCACATCGCAGCTTAGAGCATGCGCGGCGTCCTGGGCGCTGCGGGTGGTCTCTTGCATTTCAATCACCTCACAGGCCAGACCAAAGCCTTTGAGAGCATCCTGCACCTTTTTTACACTTGAACTCAACTCATCCGCCATATTTGTTCCTCCAATTTCCGAACCGGCCGGGATGTTTTTCACCGCAAAGACGCAGAGAGCTCAAAGAAAAAAATTAATCGCTACGCGATATTTTATGGCTCTAAATGCCCGCAGGGCATGTTTCTTATTGTTTTTCGTCCTCTCAACGGAAAACAATAAAACATATAACCTCTGCGTTTTTTGCGGCTCTGCGGTGAAAAATTTATATTTATTTGTAACAATTTTAAACGATCAATTAGGTTCGAACCAGTTCTTGTCAAGATTCTTCCTGACCTTGTCGGCTTCAAAGATGCGGCCGTTCATGGCAATGTAAACACCGGGTTTGGCAATCTGCACGGCGGTCACGGCACAGCCGATGTTAAAGGCGGCATCGCTGGATTTAAACCGCGCCGGTTCCATGGATCCGGTAAGGACCATGACTTTATCGGGTATGGTCTTTAGTTTCAAAGCGGTTTCAATCATGGTGTCGGTGCCGTGGGTGATCACAATATAGCGATTTTTGTCGGCCGTGATAGTGTCGTAAACCTTTTGACGATCGTCGTCGGTCATATCGAGGCTGTCTTTGTGCAGAATGGACGCTATCTCAAAACCGAGATTCACGTGCGCCTCTTGAAGTATCTCTCCGATCCGCGGTTCGCCCACCTCGTAGGCACTTTTTTCGTCAAAATAGATTTTATCGATGGTTCCGCCCACCGTATAGATTTTAATTTTCATATCTTCACGCCCTGATCATCTTGTGACAGCCATTAAACCCGTTTCGAAAATTTTACTTTGGGGAATACGAATATGCAAGAGAATATATACCTCCTCCACTTTCAGGGGCAGTGCTTTGCCTGATTTCAGGAGCGGGTATGCGGATCGCCTGACCGACAAAACGTAATAAATTTGAATAATTGTTGCATTAATCAACGGCAAGATAGATGGTAATTGTTCGGCTCCAGGAGATAATTTTGTAAAGCTATTGTTCGGAAAGTATTTTTTTCAAGAGAAATACGAACGGCCATGCCGCCCTTATTAAGAACATGAGTGTAAATCATTGTGGTGAGCTAGTTTTCATATTACACCTCTAAATTACTTGAGTGATCATTGCTCTATA
>JACKQG010000680.1_pt1 | contig 45066 bp, 44 predicted proteins | sample 8237621 | NCBI WGS metagenome assembly JACKQG01 (sample SAMN15677084, study PRJNA649215) | marine metagenome | biome: marine; feature: Black Sea; material: saline water; isolation source: suspended particulate matter (SPM) from the Black Sea western gyre | collected 2013-06-09/2013-06-10 | depth... | reverse complement strand
CACGCCCCGGGAGTCCCCCCGGGCGGTGGGAGGGTGATCTCCCGGGCGCCCAAACCGGAAATAACAATTTTTTGGGCAGGGTAGGTGACACGGGAACGGCCAGCTTTTACCCTGCCGGAATTACGGGGAAGACCCAGGCGCCCCTGCATCGGCCCACCGACACAGGAAAGGGCGGCGGCGGAAAGAACGCCTTGCGGGGCACCGCCGATGCCACAGTACAAATCAATTCCGCTTTTTGGCCAAACCGTGGCAACAACCCCCGAAACATCGCCATCAACAATCAACATGATGCGAGCCCCTGCCTCACGAACCTTGGCGATTATTTCACTGTGACGGGGCCGATCCAGAATACAGACGACAAGATCACTGACCGGCACACCTTTGGCAGCACTCAGGGCTTTCAGGTTTTCCGACGGAGGATTGTCCAAATCGACAAGCCCTGCGGGCAAACCACCGCCGACGGCGATTTTTTCCATGTACAGATCGGGGACATTAAGGAACTTACCGCCTTCGGCCAAGGCAATGACAGAAAGGCCATTGGGTTCGCCCTTGGCGACAATGGTCGGACCTTCGACAGGCATCAGGGCAACGTCAACAGCAGGGCCTTTGCCATCGCCGACTTTTTCACCGACGACTAACTGATTGCCGTTGTTTTCACCAATACGAACGGTGCCATCGATTGACAAGGCCTTGAGCGCCTTGCTCATGGCTTCGACGGCTGCCTGATCAGCAGACTCCTCGTCACCCCGCCCCATCCAGGCGCTGGCGGCGCGGGCTGCCGCTTCACTGACCCTGACGGCTTCCATAGCCAGGTTTCGCCCGCCGTTGTATGTTTCAGCCATCACAAATTCTCTATACGGATCATGACCGGTGCTTCAAGCACGCCATCAAGATGGGAAATCGTTTCAATGACCGCCGAGGCGCGGACTTCTTCTGTCTCATGTAATGTCACGACCACCGGCACGGCTTCTCCCGGGGCACCCCTGCCATGTTGCAGGATCGATTCCATAGATACCTCGTTATCACGCAAAGTGGTTGCCACATCGGCAAAAATCCCGGGCCGGTCAATGACCATCAGGCGAATGTAATAAGCCCCCTTATGGGCGTCCATTGACACCGTAGCTGATGCTTCAAGCTTTTTCGCAGGAATACCGAATGCCGGTATCTGAATGCCGCGCGCGATATCGGCAAGGTCGGCGCAAACGGCGGACGCCGTTGGTCCTTCCCCGGCCCCGCGCCCTTCCATCATCAGGGTATCGACAAAATCCCCTTCGGCGACGACGGCGTTGAACACCCCTTCGACGCTGGCGATCGGTGCGTCAGCCGGAACCAGACACGGATGCACACGCTGCTCTATGCCGTGATCGTTTTGCGAGGCGATACCCAACAGTTTGACCCGGAAGCCAAGCTCTTCGGCAAAGCGGATATCCATTTGTGAAATACGGGTGATGCCCTCTATGTGGACACCGTCAAAATTGAGTTTCCGGCCAAAGGCCAATGAGGCAAGGATCGCCAGCTTGTGTGCCGCATCGACGCCTTCAATATCAAACTCCGGATCGGTTTCTGCGTAGCCCAGACGCTGGGCATCTTCCAGCACTTCGACGAATTCAAGCCCTTCATCGCGCATCCGGCTGAGAATGTAATTGCAGGTTCCGTTCAGAATGCCATGAATGCTCTTAATGCCGTTGGCGGCAAGCCCCTCACGCAACGCCTTGATAATCGGAATACCACCGGCGACGGCAGCTTCATAAGCCAGACTGACACCGGCGGCTTCTGCTTTGAGCGCCAGTTCGGTTCCATGATGGGCAATCAGCGCTTTATTGGCCGTGACGACATGACGCGAAGCGGTAATCGCCGCCTCTACGGTTTCCTTGGCGATTCCGTCTGCGCCCCCGATCAGTTCAACAATGACATCGGCATCGGCATCGCGGGCCATCTTGGCTGCGTCTTGAAAAAATTCAAGACCTTCGAGCGAGACACCTCTGTCCTTGCCTTGCTCGCGGGCTGATACGGCGGTCACCTCAATCCGTCGCCCACATCGCCCCTCCAGCATGTCGCCGTGTTCGGCCAGCAATTTAAGAATTCCGGCACCGACGGTTCCCAGGCCGGCAACGGCGATTTTCAAAGGCTCATTCATTCATTACATCCACTAATGTGTTGCGGTTTGCTTGTCCGCTTTTTCGATAACATCCTGATATTTTCCCAGGAACGATTTGATGTTTCTGATCGCCTGGCGGGTGCGGTGAACGTTTTCGACCAGTCCGATACGGACATGACCGTCGCCGTGCTCGCCAAAACCAATGCCCGGTGCAACCGCAACCTGGGCTTCGGCAAGCAACAACTTTGAAAATTCAATGGAACCCAAATGCTGAAAAGCTGGCGGGATCGGTGCCCAGGCAAACATGGTTGCTGTGGGCGAAGGCACTTGCCAACCGGCGGCGGCCAACCCGTCAATCAAGACATCGCGGCGTTCCTTGTAAAGGGCGCGAATGTCATCGACGCAGTCCTGCGGCCCATTCAGGGCGGCCGTAGCGGCAACCTGAACCGGCGTGAAGGCGCCATAATCGAGATAGGATTTGATCCGGGTCAGCGCCCCGATCAGGGTCCTGTTGCCGCTGCAAAAACCAATACGCCAACCGGGCATGTTGTAGGTCTTGCTCATGGATGTGAACTCGACTGCAATATCCCTGGCCCCCGGCACTTGCAGAATCGACGGCGGCGGGGTGATGTCAAAATATATTTCAGCGTATGCCAGATCCGACAAAATCCAGATTTCATGGTGACGGCAAAAATCGACAACCTGGGCGTAGAAATCCAGATCAACCAACTCAGCGGTCGGATTGTTGGGAAAATTCAAAACCAGCGCCGTCGGCTTGGGGACACTGTGAACAACGGCCCGTTCCAGCGCTTCCATGAATGACTTGTCAGGGGTGACCGGCACGTTTCGCACAGAAGCCCCGGCGATGATAAAGCCAAACGGGTGGATCGGATAACTGGGATTGGGAACCAGAATAACATCACCGGGCGATGTAATGGCAGAGGCCAGATTGGCCAGTCCCTCCTTCGACCCCAACGTGACGATGGTTTCGGATTCCGGATCAATGGAAACATCGAAACGGCGTTCGTAATAGGCGGCGACGGCTTTTCGCAATCCCGGAATGCCGCGAGAATTGGAATAACGATGGGTACGCGGGTCTTGCACCGTTTCGGTCAGTTTATTAACGATGTGCTGAGGTGTCGGCTGGTCCGGATTGCCCATACCAAAATCGATAATGTCCTGGCCATCAGCCCGCGCCCGTGCCTTCATCGCGTTGACTTCGGCAAACACGTAAGGCGGCAATCGCCTGATCCGGTGAAAATCCTTTTCCATGGTGCTTATATCCCCTGAAAGGGGTTTTTAGTTTTGAAAATAAATTTCGGCGCGACGGTTGCCGGCTTCACCCGAAGGCATGCTTTCGTAGTAAAGCGGCATGTTATCGGCACGCGCATCGACGACGATCATGTCAGGAGCCATACCCATTGAACGCAATTCCGTGGCGATCCTGTCGGCACGATCAACAGAAACACTGTAGTTGACCATTTTATGCCTGACCGGGTCCATGTTGCGGGTACGGCTTGAAGCATGGCCGACGACGGTTACTGTTCCGCCGCGCTGTTGATGCAGGCGAACCACTTCACCCAAAATCCGGCGATCATTCTGGCTTAGGCCCGAAGAGCCGGTTTCAAACAGGATCGTTGCAACCTTGACCCCGCCAACGGTGGCTTGTGTTGCCTGTCTTAAGGTCGTGGTCATAGGCTGTGCATCAACCATCGGGGCAGATTGGGCGACCGCAGCCGGGGCCGTAGCTGCGCCTGCGGCTGCCATCTCGATACCCATGGAGGAAACAACGACGGTTCCATAAGGGTCTTCATTAATTGACGCCATGGCATTGGCCGGCATGGCCGGGGCCGACGGCGGCGGTGTCAGGGTGATGGTATTCGGAACGATTGAGGCAAAATTGGCATCAGAAGGTGCTGGTGCAGAAGGTGCCGCTGGCATAGAGGCGGGAGCCTGAACAACCGGGGCCGCAGGCATTGCCGGCGGGGCGGGCTGGACTGGCGACACCATGGTAGTAGATACCTGTTCGGAAGACGGCGCTGGCGGTGCTGCTGGTGGCTGGGCCGCAAGCATTTCTGTAGCCTCTCCCTGGCGGGCAATGGGCTGGGCGTATTTGCGTTTGTCAGTATCGGCAACAAGCCCCCCCTGCACCGGCGCAGTTGGCCGTGCGGGAACAGAAGATAATTCCGGGAACGCTTTATCCTCGCCTGGAATCGGCGTTTCTTCGTCGGAACCGGCCTGTTTTTCCTGACTGACCTGACCTTCGCCATCTTCGCCAGCAAAGAAATCGACGGTACTTTTGTACCATTCGGCCGGATTAACGGCGTCAGGCACGGAAGAACAACCGGCAAGGCTGCTTAACGCAGTGACCAGAACGCCCGCAACAAGAGGGCGGCTATAGCCTGCCTTGACTTCAGCTTTAACGGGGCGTTCCTTTTTATTGCTCATCGACACTCGAATCCTCTTTAAGGTCTTATCGAAAAAATACACTCATTTTGCAGAGTCCGTAAAATACCTGGATATGATTAAAGGTATCTTACGCTATAATAGCTTTATTGCATTTTTATCAATGTCTTGCGGCCACGTATACACTTAAGCGAATTTAACCGGAGGCTTGAGTCTTGGACGAAGAAACAATGGGTCCGACATCGGAAACCTACGGCGTCGTCAATTCAGAGTCTGTTGCTGAACTTTCAATGCGTTTTCAACGCATTATATCGGAATATTTTGCAAAACAGATGGCCGAAAGCAGCCTCACGGATCTCAATTCCGGCTCCCACCTGGGCAACGCCTTCATTGAGCTTACGGCAAAAATGATGGCCAACCCTGCCAAACTGGCGGAAAATCAGTTGGCTTTGTGGCAGGATTACCTCAATCTTTGGACAGCCAGCAGCAGCAGGATGATGGGTGGGGAAAGCCCGGTTGATATTCAGCCAGAGCCCGAAGACCGGCGTTTTGGCCATGAAAGCTGGAACGAGAACGACGTTTTCAATTTCATCAAACAGTCCTATCTGCTGACCGCAAACTGGCTGACATCGGTTGTTGGCGATGTCGAGGGAATGGATGACAAGACCGCCCGCAAGGTCAATTTTTACACCCGCCAGTTCGTTAATGCCCTGTCGCCAAGCAATTTCATCGCCACCAACCCGGAGGTTATCAGCGAAACCTTTGAGACCGGCGGGGAAAATCTCGTAAATGGCATTGAGAACTTGCTCGACGATCTGGAACAGAGCAAAGGCCAGTTGCGGATCACCATGAGCGACGAAGCATCGTTCAAACTGGGTGAAAATATCGCCACCACACCGGGAAAGGTGGTCTATCGCAATGATCTGGTTGAATTGATCCAGTACGCACCGACGACCAAAAAGGTCTTTAAAACCCCGCTTTTGATCATCACCCCGTGGATCAACAAGTATTACATCCTTGACCTGCGGCCACAGAATTCCCTGATCAAATGGGCCACAGACCAGGGCCATACGGTGTTTGTCACATCCTGGGTCAACCCGGATGAAAGCTTTGCCGGAAAGACCTTCGACGACTATATGCAAGAAGGAATCCTCGACAGTCTTACCGCCATCAATAAAGCCACCGGGGAAGTTGACTGCAACGCAATCGGTTACTGCATCGGTGGCACCTTGCTTGCCGCAACGCTTGCCTACATGGCTGCGGTCAAGGACACGCGGATCAAGTCGGCGACGTTCTTGAGCACCCTGGTTGATTTCGCCGATCCCGGTGACCTTGGCGTTTTTATCGACAAGGAACAACTTGATGATCTGGATGAAATGATGTTCGAGCGCGGCTATCTTGACGGTACGGAAATGGCCAGCACCTTTAACATGATGCGCGACAACGACCTGATCTGGTCTTTCGTTGTCAACAATTATATGCTCGGCAAGGCCCCCTTCCCCTTTGACCTGTTGTACTGGAATTCGGATTCAACCCGTATGCCTGCGGCCATGCACAGTTTTTACTTACGTAAAATGTATCTGGAAAACAAACTGGTCGAGCCGGGCGGCATTGAACTTTCAGGCGTCCCCATCGACCTCAGGCAAATCAAAATCCCCATCTACATGCTTTCAACCCGCGACGATCATATCGCACCCTGGAAATCGACCTACAAAGCGACCGCCCTGTACAGTGGTCCGCTACGTTTTGTGCTGGCTGGCTCGGGCCACATCGCCGGTGTCGTCAATCCACCGGCAAAGGAAAAATACGGTTACTGGACCAATAGCAAAACCCCCAAAAACCCGGATACCTGGTTGAAATCAGCCAAACAGACCAAAGGGTCGTGGTGGCCCGACTGGGCCGACTGGATCAAAAAACAGGCTGGAAAAAAAGACGTCGCTCCCCGCAAACCTGGCACTGGCAAATTGAAAGCCCTTGAAGATGCACCGGGGTCTTACGTCAGGGTTCGCTAAAGCGTCTGCTCAAGCGCGCCGATAAGCTGGTCGATTTCAGCTTGGTTTGTGTAATGGACAAATGACAGGCGCAAGACGCCGGGGTTGAGCGGCACACCCAGGGCCTCAAGCAAGCGCACTGCGTAGAAGTCACCGGAACCCGCCATAATTTTCTTATCGACGAGGGCAGTGGCTATTTCCTGGGCAGAACGATCAGGCTGTACGGCAATCGTTGAGACTTTTCTATCGCCGCTGACCGGTCCCAAAATCCGCAAGTCATTTCGCGAACGCAGAAAATCCAGCAACTGTCCGGTCAGGTTTTTCTCGTGCGCGGCAAAAAGGCCATTCATCTGTTTGGCTTGCTCCGCCAGGCTAGCCTGACCATCGAAATGATGGGCGTAGAGTGTCTCGTAATAATCGGCAACACCGTTTGTCGCGGCGATCTGGGCATGGTCGGGACCAGCTGGCGTCAGCCGTTTTTCCGGATAGTCCGCATTAAAATAATGGCCCTGGTTTTCAAGCTGATCCTGGATACCTGCACGCACATAAATAACGCCCTGATGGGGGCCAAAGGTCTTGTAAAGCGAGAACAGGTAGATATCGGCGCCAAGGTTGCCCAAATCGGGAAACCCGTGCGGTGCGTAGGAGACACCGTCAACCACCAACAAAGCACCTGCGCCGTGAACTTTTTCCGCCGCCGCAGAAACATCATTAATCTGGCCAACGATATTGGAGCAATGGGGCATCGTGACAAACCGGGTACGCGAGGACAGCAGTTTATCCAGATCCGCCAGGTCTAGCTCACCGCTGACCGGGTTAACTTGCCATTCGCGAACATCAACACCTTGTGTCCCCAGCCGCCGCCAGACGCCGCTGTTGGCTTCGTGATCCTGATTGGTGACGATAATCTCATCACCCTCGCCAAGCCCGCCGCGCAATGCATTGGCAATAACGTAGCTGTTTTGCGATGTCGAAGGGCCGATGCTGATTTCATTGACCTCCACATTCAGCAAACCGGCAAGCCGCGCCCGGGCGCTATCCATTTCCTCGCCCGCCCGTTTTGAAGCCGGGTACGGGCCGTAGGGTTGAACTTTTGTTTCACGGTAATACCTGTTCAGCCGGTCAATGACCTGACCACAGGCATAGGAGCCACCGGCATTTTCAAAAAACCCCCAACCGTGCAGATTCTCCTGACTAAATGCAGGAAACTGACTGCGCACAAATTCAAGATCAAGGTTTGTCACTTGAGGTCTTCTCCTTTTTCGCGAAAGCCGTCGAGAAGTTCAAGGGCCGCACTGTGGGGATCAAGGGTTCTATCCATGGCCTTGTCTAGCAGGTCGGCCAGTTTTCCGTCACGTTGTTTACGCAAGCGTTCACGCACCACGTCTTCGGCGGATTTTAAAATGCGCATCTCGGCAATCCGGCGCTTGCGAATCTCGATCTCGCCAGAGCTGTTCAAGTGTTCGAAATGTTCATCAATTGAGGCGACCAATTCGACAATGCCCGTTGCGCGCTCGGCGCTGGTGGCGATAACCGGCGGTTTCCAGATTTTCGAGCCCCGGTTCGCTCGGCCCAGTGCCAGCATTCCTTCAAGATCTGCAATGGTACGCAGGGCGTCGTCCCGATCACATTTGGAGACGGCGTGAATGTCGGCGATTTCCAGAACACCGGCCTTGATCGCCTGAATTTCATCACCCAAGCCGGGTGCCGAAACAACAACAACGCTATGGGCGGCACTGACGATATCAACTTCATCCTGGCCAACCCCGACGGTTTCAATAAGCACCACATCAAAACCGGCGGCATCCAGAACGTCGACCGTGTCGAGGGCCTGACGGGCAAGGCCGCCGAGCGCTCCGCCAGTCGCCATGGATCGAATGAAAACACCCTCATCACCAGTCAGATCATGCATCCGAACCCGGTCGCCAAGAATGGAACCACCAGAAAAAGGGCTGGAAGGGTCAACGGCGATAATACCAACCTTGCGGCCGCTTTTCCTGAATTCCAGGGCCAGAGAGCGCACCAGCGTCGACTTGCCGCTGCCCGGAACGCCCGTCAGCCCAATAATATGGGCGCGACCGCAGTGGGTGAAAATTTCGGCCATGGCGGCGCGGTCATCAGGCGAGCCTGTCTCCGCCTTCGACATCATACGGGCGATCGCACGCGGCTGGCCATCCAGAACCTGTTTGATCAGGTCGGCATCATTGGTCTTTTTGCTACTCACTGCTCTGCCAAACCTTTGCGGTACCGATGGGCCAACTTCACATAATGGGGCGTTGTGTAGCGTATCATTTCAAGGTCGCTCTGGCGAAGATCGCGCAAATAACGGGCCGGGGTGCCGCCCCATAACTGCCCGCCGGGGATGGTTTTACCCGGTGATACTAACGATCCTGCGGCAACAATAGCGCCGCTTTCAACGACAGCGCCGTCCATGATCGTCGCGTTCATACCAATGAAACAGCCATCTTCGAGCGTGCAGGCATGGATCAGGGCCATGTGGCCGATGGTTATATCATCACCAATATAGGTTCCCTGCCCCTCACCCGAAACATGAACGATGGTGCCATCCTGAATGTTGGTTCGCTCACCGACGCGAATTTCATTGACGTCACCGCGCAGCAGACAATTAAACCAGATACCAGTGTCATCACCGATCACAACATCGCCGATGATGGTGGCGTTGGGGGCGACAAAAGCCTCACCGGAGATTGTCGGAACGGTGCCTTCGTAGGGAAATATGAAACCGCTCATGTTTTTGGCACCTGTAACCAGTAACGCATGGCAGCACTGACAGCGTACGGTCGTTCAAGCGGCGACAGATGGCCGCAATCCTCAATGACCACCAGAATCGCGCCGGGGATGGCGTCAACCATGGCCTGATGCTGTTCGGGTGGGGTCAGATTATCCTGGGCACCGCAGATCACCACCGCCGGACAGGTAACACGCGAGAGCACATCAAAGCCATCTTTGCGGCTCATAATCGTATGTTGTTGCCTGATAAATGCCTCCTCGCCGATGTTTTCAGCCATCGACATGATTGTCCCGGTCAAATCTTCATCCTCGAGTCTGTCTTGATGAATGAGCAGCGGCAGCAGACGCTTCGTTACCCCCCTGAATTTGCCTTCCAGGGTCAGGTTAATAAAGCCGGTGCGGCGTTTACGTTGCTCGTCACCATCAGGCAGGGCCGAGGTATCGAGCAGGGCCAGGCGCTGCACCCGCATCGGCGCCTGACGCAGAATTTCCTGGGCTACATAACCACCCATGGACAATCCGGCCAGGGCGAAGGTTTCAGGAGCCTCGCTCAAAGTCCGTGCCGCCATCGCCTCTATCGTGTCGTCCCGGGTCAGATCGGCAACGGAAATGTCGGCGATGTCAGCCAGCGTGCTGATCTGATGGGACCATAAATTTTCGTCGCACAACAGCCCTGGCAACAGCAGTAAGGGAGTCTTTTCCATTTAATTCAAACTCTTAAATAATGACAATAACTATTTGATAAGTTTACTTATATCCTTGAATTCAGGCGTTCCCGCCTGACCCAGCCATTCGAACAGCACCATTTCGGTGGTGACGATTTCCGCCCCTGCTCCACTTAACCGGTGCAGGGCCATGGAATGGCTGTCGGGGCTGCGCGAGGTGGTGGCATCGGCGACGACGAAGACTTGCACATTTTGTTCAAGTAAATCCATCGCCGTTTGCAGTACACAGACATGGGCCTCAATGCCGACAATCACCGCCTGTGCACGGCCAAGGGCTTTAAAGCGCGGCCCATAGTCAGCGTCGGCCATGCAGGAAAACGTCACCTTTGCCGCGACCTCGCCAATCCCCAGTTCGGCCAGCGGTTCAATGGTCGCCCCCAGGCCTTGCGGGTATTGCTCCGAAACAAGCTGTGGCACCTTAAGGCGGGACGCCGCACGCATCAAAACAGAGGTGTTTTCGACAACCCCTTCGATATTGTTCATCGCCGGTGCCAGTTTGTCCTGAATATCAATAACCAGTAGCGCCGAACGGTCAGCCTTGATCAACATGAGCGGGATGCTTTCTTTGAAATTTACAAGAATCTACTATGCTATATGGGATTCTATCGACCTGCATCATTGACTTAAAGCACGGAAAGCCTAATATCCCGCTTTCTTCAACTAAAGGACGGAGATCAAGGGCGTCGTTTTTGGTGCCCATCTATCCCAAACCAAATGAATTTTTCAGAACTTGGACTTGGCGACGGCGTCCTAAAAGCCGTCGAAGACGCAGGTTACAGCACCCCAACTCCCATTCAGGAGCAGGCCATTCCCGTGGTCCTGATGGGGCGTGACATTTTGGGTTGCGCGCAAACAGGCACCGGCAAGACCGCCGGTTTCACGCTGCCGATGATTGATATTCTGGCCTCGGGTCGGGCGAAAGCGCGGATGCCGCGCTCGCTGATCCTTGAGCCGACCCGCGAACTGGCAGCTCAGGTTGCCGACAATTTTGATACCTACGGCAAATATCACAAGTTGACCAAGGCGCTGCTGATCGGCGGTTCGTCCATGAACGAGCAACTGAAAGTCATCGATCGCGGACCCGACGTGCTGATCGCCACCCCCGGACGCCTGCTTGATCTGTTTGAACGTGGACGCCTGCTGATGACCGACGTCAAGATTCTGGTCATTGACGAAGCCGACCGGATGCTCGACATGGGCTTCATCCCGGATGTGGAAAAGATCGTCTCGTTGATTTCCCCCATGCGCCAGACCCTGTTTTTCTCGGCCACCGTGGCCCCGGAAATCCGCCGTCTGGCCGACAAGTTCCTGATCAACCCCAAAGAAATCACCGTCGCCAAGCTGGAAACCAGCGACGAAACCATCACCCAGGGACTGATCATGGTTCCGCACGGTGACGGGCGACGCCCCGGCGGCGGGCAAAAAGAAAAACGCGCGGCCCTGCGCAGACTGATAGCCACGGAAGACGTCAAGGACGCGCTTATTTTCTGCAACCGCAAGCGCGATATCGGCACCCTTCACCGGTCCATGACCAAGCACGGTTTTTCGGTTGGTCAGTTGCACGGCGACATGGCGCAACCGGCGCGCATGGAAATGCTGAAGCGCTTCAAGAACAACGAATTCACCTACATGATTTGCAGTGATGTCGCGGCTCGTGGCCTCGACATTCCGGCCCTTAGCCATGTCTTCAATTTTGACGTCCCCAGCCACGCCGAAGATTACGTTCATCGCATCGGTCGCACCGGACGGGCCGGTCTCCAGGGGCACGCCTACACCATCGCCGTCGCCGAAGACCGCAAATATATCGAGGCGATCACCCGGCTGATCGGCAAGGAAATCCCACCGTTCGGGCAAGTAGGCTTCAAAGTCGTTGAAAACCCCAAACCGGTCAAGGCCGCCACCGTTAAAGAGGACGCGACTAAAGAGGTCGCCCCGGAAGCGACAAAAGACACTGCCGAAGAACAGCCCCAGGCCAGCGAACAAGCCGCCGCCGCCAAGCCGGAACGCGGGCGCAACCGCTCACGCGGTGGTCGTGGGCGTGGACGCCAGCCCAGGGACGAAAAATCGGTGGGAAAAGAGGCCGCCAAACCGAAACCCCAGCCACAAAGACAGGCCCGGCCTCAACAGAAACAGCGACCGGCCCAGGAATCAGGCAACGAAAACCAGAAGTTCGGCGACAGCGGCAACGTCCCGGCCTTCATGCGCCGCCCCGGCGACAAGTAACCCTTTAAAGTTTGCCTTCTTCCTCAAGCACCTTACGGGCTGAACGGAAGCATTCGACGGCTTGCGGGACGCCGCAATAGATGCCGATGACGTGAACGATGGCGCGTATTTCATCAACCGAAACACCGTTTTTCAATGCGCCACGGCAATGCAGTTCCCATTCATGCATTTTGCCCAAGGCACCGATCATCGCCAGGTTCATCATCGAGCGGGTTTTCTCGTCAATGACCTCATCACCCCAACCAAATCCCCAGCACCAGGCGGTCATGGCTTCCTGAAACGGACGGCTGAATTCGTCGGCATTTTCCATGACGTTTTCGACATAGTCGGCACCAAGGGTGGCCTTACGTTTTGCCAGCCCCTTCTCGAACATCTTTTCCTCCATGATTTTTTCCTTGTTGGATTTTATATTAGCCCGGCTAGTGGCGAGGACGGATCGGCGTACATTTTCTTGGCCATACGACCAGCCAGATAAGCCTGCCTGCCGGCGATAACGGCATGTTTCATGGCCCGGGCCATACGCACCGGATCACCGGCCCCGGCAATGGCGGTGTTCATCAGCACCCCGTCACAGCCAAGTTCCATGGCGACGGTCGCGTCCGAAGCAGTACCCACACCGGCATCGACGATCACCGGCACCCTGGATTGCTCGACGATCATGCGGATGTTGACCGGGTTCTGAATACCCAGTCCCGAACCGATGGGCGCACCCAGCGGCATAATGGCGACACAGCCCATGTCTTCCAGGTCCTTGCACAACATCGGGTCATCGGAACAGTAGACCATCACCTTGAAGCCATCGGCAATGAGGATTTCTGCGGCTTCCAGCGTTTGGATCATGCGTGGATAGAGGCTTTTCTCGTCACCAAGCACCTCCAGTTTGACCAGATCCCAGCCGCCGGCCTCGCGGGCCAGACGCAAAGTCCGCAGGGCGTCATCCTTGGTGAAGCAACCGGCCGTGTTGGGAAGGTAGATGTATTTCTTGGGATCGATGGAATCCATCAGCATTGGGGCGTTGGGATCGGTCAGGTTGACCCGTCTGACCGCGACGGTGACCATTTCAGCGCCCGAGGCCTCGAGGGCAAGGCGATTTTGTTCATAGTCCGCGTATTTGCCGGTGCCGATAATCAGCCGTGAGCCGAGTTTCCTGCCGTCAATAACCAGCGGATCATCGTCGTCAGGCGTGCCGCCGCCGATAAAGTGGACGATTTCCAGCTTGTCGCCATCACCCAGTACGGTTTCCCCGTAGCGTGATTTAGGCACGATTTCCAGGTTGCGCTCGACAGCGACCTTGCGGTGATCAAGACCAATTTGACCCAGCAACTGTTCAACATTCAAAGCCGCATCAAAATTTTGCGCCTCGCCATTGATGGTAATCTGCATAACTGTCCTGTTTTATTAGAGTAGAGCTAGCCCTGTTATGACGTGCCCGGAAATCATTTTCAAAGTGTTTATCGCCCATGCTATAAAACCGGTTCATTATGAACAACTCAAGAACGAACCATGTCATCTAGAATTCTGGTCCTGAACGGCCCCAACCTGAACATGCTGGGCACCCGTGAGCCCGACGTTTACGGCAATGAGACGCTGGCCGATATCGAGGCCAAATCGGTGGCGCGCGCCGAAACGCTTGGGCTCAGTGTCACCTTTTGTCAAACCAATACGGAAGGCGAACTGGTTGACTGGGTTCAACAGGCACGCGGCGAGGCTGATCTTATCATTATCAATGCCGGGGCCTATACCCATACCTCGGTGGCTTTGCTTGACGCGCTGAAGGCTTGTGACATTCCGGTGATCGAAGTGCATCTGTCAAACATTCACCAACGTGAAGAATTCCGCCATCATTCCTTCGTTTCAAAGGCCGCCGTGGGCATGATATGCGGCTTCGGTGGCTACGGTTACGAAATGGCCCTTGAAGCGGCGGCAAGAATCCTCAACAACAGTTCTGCATAAACAAAAGGCTGGTAGCTGAACCCATGGCTGATAAAAACCCGAAAAAATCCGAAATTGACGCCGACCTTGTGCGTCAACTGGCCGGATTGCTTGATGAAACCGGCTTGAGCGAAATCGAATACGGCACCGATGAATGGCACCTGCGGGTGGCCAGGGGCGGCATCGCCGTCGCCGCACCCCCGGTTTCAGTTCCGGAAGCAGCAAAGACAGAAAGCCCAGGCGCTCCAGCCGATGATGGAGTTTCCCATGCCGATCACCCCGGTGTTGTTGTCTCGCCCATGGTGGGCACCGCCTACACCACCGCCGACCCCGAAACACCGCCGTTCGTTAAAATCGGCGATCAGGTTGCCGAAGGCGATACCCTGATACTGATTGAAGCCATGAAAGTCTTCAACCCGATCAAGGCCGCCAAGGCTGGCAAAGTGACGCGTGTTTTTATCGGCAACGGAACGCCCGTCGAATTCGGCGAGCCGCTGATGATTATCGAGTAACCAATGTTCGAGAAAGTCCTCATTGCCAACCGTGGTGAAATCGCCCTGCGCATCCAGCGTGCCTGCCGGGAAATGGGCATCCGCACGGTCGCCGTTCATTCGACGGCCGATGAAACGGCAATGCATGTGCGTCTCGCCGATGAAAGTATCTGTATCGGCCCACCGGCGGCCAAGGACAGCTACCTGAGTGTCCCGGCGATATTGACTGCCGCCGCCATTTCCAATGCCGACGCCATTCATCCCGGTTACGGCTTCCTGTCCGAAAACGCCTCTTTTGCAACAATGGTTGAAGAACACGGCTTTACCTTCATTGGTCCGAAGCCCGAGCACATCTCCCTGATGGGCGACAAGATCGCTGCCAAACAGGCCGTCAAGGAGGCCGGCATTCCGGTGGTCCCGGGATCAGACGGTGCCGTTGACGATATTGACGTCGCCCTGAAGGTCGCATCCGGCATTGGCTACCCGGTGCTGGTCAAGGCGACGGCAGGCGGTGGCGGTCGCGGTATGAAGCTGGCCAATTCGGCTGATGAATTGCCCGATGCTATCAAGATGGCGCAAAAAGAGGCCGAAGCCGCCTTCGGTAACGGTGAGGTCTATTTTGAAAAATACCTGACCAAACCACGCCATATTGAAATTCAGATCCTTGCCGACGGTTTTGGTAATGTGGTCCATTTGGGGGAACGCGATTGCTCGCTTCAGCGTCGCCATCAGAAACTCCTTGAAGAAGCTCCCTCCCCGGCATTGAACGAAGACACGCGCCAGAAAATTGGTGCCATCGCCGCCGAAGCCGTCAAAAAAATCGGCTACCGCAGTGCCGGCACCATTGAATTCCTGTACGAGGACGGTGAATTCTATTTCATCGAGATGAACACCCGACTGCAGGTCGAACACCCGATCACCGAAATGATTACCGGCCTTGATATCGTGCGCGAGATGGTCCGTATCGCCGCCGGTGCACCGCTAGGCTACGAGCAGGACGATGTTCGTTTTTCCGGCCACGCCATCGAATGCCGGATCAATGCCGAACATCCCGGAACCTTTATGCCGTCGCCGGGCACCATCGGCGACTATCACGCCCCAGGTGGCCTTGGGGTGCGCGTTGATTCGGCAATTTATTCGGGTTACGTGGTGCCGCCCCACTATGATTCGATGATCGCCAAGCTGATCGTCCACGGCGCCAACCGTAACGAATGCCTGATGCGCCTGAGGCGTTCACTCGCCGAATACGTTATTGACGGCATCGAGACCTCAATCCCGCTGCATCAAAAGTTGATGTCGGAAGTAGATTTCGTCAACGGCGACTACGATATCCACTGGCTGGAAAAATTTGTCGGTCTCGACGATTAAACGATGGCCCCCGCCTCACCCGTACCGAATTTGCTCAATCCCCAATTACTGATTCGTGCTTACGCCACCGGTATTTTCCCGATGTCCGAATCACGCCATGACCCGTCTATTTTTTGGGTCGACCCGCAAGTGCGTGGCATTTTGCCGCTTGATACCTTCCACGTCACCCGCAGCCTGAAAAAAACCATCAGGAAGCGCAAATTCAGCGTCGGTTTTAACATCGACTTTGCCGCCGTCATCGAAGCCTGTGCCGAAACGCCAAGGCCCGACCAAGGCACCTGGATCAACGACCAGATCATCGAGGCCTATACGGAACTGCACAGGCTGGGACTCGCCCACAGCGTCGAATGCCGCCTTGATGGAAAACTTGTTGGTGGCCTTTACGGGGTTTCGTTGAATGGCGCTTTTTGCGGCGAGAGCATGTTTTCCCACGAAACCGATGCCTCAAAGGTCGCCCTCGTCCACCTGGTCGCACGCATGAAATATTGCAAAATGCAATTGCTCGACACCCAGTTTGTTACGGATCACCTGAAAAGTTTCGGGGCCGTAGAAATTCCGGCCCGTGATTATCTGATACGCCTGAGCGACGCCATGGAATCAGAGGCCAAGTTTCAGTTGGATGTTTCGGGTGAGGAGTCCTGGTCCTCGGTCGAAGCTTTATTGATGCAATCGAGCAGCCAGACGTCATAGACCGGGTGCTCCAGGGCGGACAGCGCCGGGGAGGAAGCGAACATCCAGCCACGGAAGATACTGACCGCAGGCTCTCCCGGACGCACTTCCCAGACATCCAGAAAAGCCGCACTTTCAGGCGTTTCTTCCGGCGGCCGCTTGTCGCAGGCGCGAACGATGATTTCCAACGCCCCGAACTTGGCGGTATCGCCCAGCGGCACTTCTATGGTCGAAACCCGCGCCGTCACCTTGTCCAGTCCCTGCAAAAGGGCGGTATTGAACGGATCAGCCTGAACCTCAGGCGCGTTTAGCAAAAAAACCAGGAAACCTAAAGTTCCCAAGAACCTCATGGAAGGAATGCCTGAAAACGCAGACGTACATAATCAACCGACCAGACGCCTTGATCATCCTTCAAATCGGGGGCCAAATCATCGCGGACATCTTGCAAAAAAGTCTTCTGCTCGGCCTTGGGTATGGCCGTGATAAAACTTTCACCGAAGGTTTCAAGCCAGCCGATGATGTCGCCGGGAAGCGGCGTCGGACGGGCAAATAATTCCATATGGCCAAGGGTCAGACCGGCTGCCTGCAAGTGGCCGCCATAGTTCTCCACCGAGGGGAAATACCAGGGCCAGTAATCGGCTATGGCAAGACCGCGCTTTTCCATGACCCGCTCAACGCCCAAAGCCACACGGGCGACATTTCCAGCGCCTCCGAACTCACCGACGAAGCGGCCACCGGGAATCAGCGCCCTCTTGACGCCTTCGATGACGCTACCCGGGTCCTTGATCCAGTGCAGGACAGCGTTCGAGAATACGGCGTCAAACTGGTTCTCGAAAGCAAGCGCGCTGGCGTTCATAACATGTGCGTCCAGGCCACGGGCGCGAGCCCCTTCAACTTGTTCAGCGCTGGCATCGATAGCCACAACATCGGCCCCCATGGCGACGAGCTTTTCCGTTAGCTTGCCGTGGCCGCACCCAAGGTCAAGGATTCGCTCTCCTGCTTTCGGGGCCAGCAAATCCACGGCACCTGCGCCCAGGTCAGAAACAAATCCGGCGTTACGCTCGTAATCTTCCGGATTCCAGGACTGTCGAGACTGCTCTTTGGACATGATTTTCTTTAGTTATCTGGCGACCAGGACTGATAATCCCCGGTTGCTGCGGCCCTTTGGCCGCCCTTGTATTCATGGCCCTGCGGCAAATAGGCATCGGCGGTACCACTAGGATTGGGTTCGTGTTCTTTCTGCCAGGAACGCAACTGGGCAGCGCTTTCGGTCAGTGGCGCATCCGTTGTGTGATGCAACCATGAATGCCATTCGGCCGGTACGGACGAGGCTTCGGTCTTGCCGTGATAAAGAACCCAACGCCGCTCGCGTCCCGAAAGTTTGGCTCCACGCGAACGGTAATAACGGTTTGAAAAGACGTCGGTGCCAACCAATTCACCCTTAAACCAAGTATAGAGCAAAGTACCGGTGATCATTTTGTCCTCTTGTTTCACTTACATTGTTATATGACGAGTTCATCCTGGCGGAATTTGATGGCGCAAATATGGCACTTGATCAGGGTCGCGTCCAGAAATGACTCCATGCGATTCGTTCTGAATTTCTGAATATTTCCCATCGCCTCGCCAATTGTCTGAACAAGCCCAAAGACTGCTTTAAATTCTCAAGGGAAAGCCACAACCGATTCAATCAAAACGGATTTTTTGCCCTCGCCGGGGGAAAGTTATCGACAACGACGGCGTAAGGGCATTTTCCTGGAAAAAAGTTTATTTTGTTGAAGGCTGAAATCACAAGTCGCTCGTAACCAATTGATATTTAAATCGTATTTAGACTATCGCCTTCATATACATAAAATTTTAGTCAAAATTTTGTTGTTGCGTGGACGGCAATGATAAACTACATTTTGTGCCTCGAGCTTGGGCAGACACGTTATCTAGTGTTTCACACAAGAAATAGCGTCAGGCGACGGGCAATTGGTCGCCACAGGCCGGATGATTCCAGGGTGGGGAGCCCCGGAGAAAAATTAATAAAGAACCGGCGGGTTTGGCCCATAACGGGTACTCGTCAAGGAATAACATTCAGGGCCAATTTGGGGGCTTTATGCGCGTTTCACGTCTTTTCACAAACAAAAACGAATCACCTTACGATTCAATTGAATTTCGTCACACGGCAAGTGAGATTCGCAATCCGGATGGGTCCGTAGTCTTCCAGCTAGACCGTATGGAGGTCCCCGCGGCGTGGTCGCAGGTCGCCTGCGATGTTCTGGCACAAAAGTATTTTCGCAAGGCGGGCGTTCCGGCTTTCCTTAAGGCCGTTAAAGAAAAGGACATCCCGTCCTGGTTGTGGCGTAGCGCAACCGACGAGAAGGCCTGCAAAGAGCTGCCCGAAAAAGAACGCAGCAGGGGTGAAAGCTCCGCCAAACAGGTTTTTGACCGGCTCGCCGGAACCTGGACCTACTGGGGCTGGAAGGGTGGCTTCTTTGACGCCGAGGCCGATGCCAAAGCCTATTTCGACGAAATGCGCTATATGTTGGCGACCCAGGTCGGTGCGCCAAACTCACCGCAATGGTTTAATACCGGTCTGCACTGGGCGTATGGCATCGACAGCCCGGCCCAGGGCCATTCTTTTGTCGATTTCCGCAGCGGCAAACTGGTCCAGTCAAAATCAGCTTATGAACACCCGCAACCCCACGCCTGCTTCATTCAGGGCATCAATGACGATCTGGTCAATGAAGGCGGTATTATGGATTTATGGGTGCGCGAGGCGCGTCTGTTTAAATACGGGTCTGGAACCGGCACCAACTTCTCGCGTTTGCGTGGTGAAAACGAAAACCTTTCGGGCGGTGGCAAGTCTTCGGGAATGATGAGCTTCCTGAAAATCGGCGACCGTGCTGCTGGTGCCATCAAGTCCGGCGGCACCACCCGGCGCGCCGCCAAAATGGTCGTCGTCGATGTCGATCACCCCGATGTCGAGCAGTTCATTAACTGGAAAGTTCGCGAAGAACAGAAAGTTGCCGCCCTGGTCACCGGATCTAGGCAAGCCGAAGTTCACATGAATCTGGTCATGCAGGCCTGCATTCAGGGTTGCGACGGCGAAGGTTGCGAGAATGATACCGACAGCGACTGCAACTTCGACCCCAAAAAGAACAGCAACCTGAAAAGCGCCATCATCGCTGCCCGTGAAGCAATGATCCCGGAAAACTACGTCCAACGGGTCATTCAGTTTGCCAAGCAGGGCTATACGGAAATTTCCTTCCCGGTTTTCGATACGGACTGGGATTCAGAAGCCTATCTAACGGTTTCGGGGCAAAACTCCAACAACACGGTCCGGATCACCGATAACTTCCTGCAAAAGGTTCTCGAAGACGGTGACTGGGAACTGCTGCAGCGCACGGACGGCAGCATTTCCAAGCGCATCAAGGCCCGCGACTTGTGGGAACAGATCGGGCAAGCCGCCTGGGCCTGTGCCGACCCGGGGCTTCAATTCGATACCACCATCAATGACTGGCATACCTGCCCTGAAAGTGGTCGCATCAATGCCTCCAACCCCTGTTCGGAGTACATGTTCCTGGATGACACCGCTTGCAATCTGGCGTCGCTGAACCTGATGTCGTTCCTGATTGAAAATAAGGGCGGTGAGGCCGCCTTCGATGTTGAAGCTTTTGAGCATGCCGTCCGCTTGTGGACGATTACACTGGAAGTGTCTGTCCTGATGGCGCAGTTCCCGTCTGAGCGGATCGCACAGTTATCCTATAAATTCCGCACCCTTGGCTTGGGCTTCGCCAATATTGGCGGCTACCTGATGGCGGCTGGCATTCCATACGATTCGGAAGCCGGACGCACCATCTGCGCCTCGGTTTCAGCCCTGATGACCGGTGTCTCTTACGCAACGTCGGCCGAAATGGCCGCCGAGATGGGTGCCTTCCCGGGCTACCATGACAATGCAGAAGCGATGCTACGGGTTATCCGCAACCACCGCCGTGCCGCCTACGGTGAAGCCGCAGGTTACGAAAATTTGAACATCGCCCCGGTTCCGCTGGTCGCCGAAGGCTCACCTGACGCTACATTATCAGTGGCTGCGCGCGCCGCCTGGGACCGGGCTTTGGAGTTGGGTCAGGAGCATGGTTTCCGCAACGCCCAAGTCAGTGTTATTGCCCCGACAGGCACAATCGGCCTGGTCATGGATTGCGACACAACCGGCATCGAACCTGATTTCGCCCTGGTCAAATTCAAGAAATTGGCCGGCGGCGGATACTTCAAAATCATCAATCGCATGGTGCCAACCGCCCTCAATCGGCTGGGTTATTCGGAGCGTCAAATCAAGGATATCAAGGACTACGCCGAAGGACATGGCACCCTTGAAGGTGCGCCAGGCATCAATCATGACTCTTTACGCGAAAAAGGCTTTACGGATGAAGCCCTGAAAGCGGTTGAAAAAGAATTGCTGGAAGCTTTCGACATCAAGTTCGCCTTTAACAAGTGGACGTTGGGCGAAAGTTTCTGCACCGAGACCCTGGGGTTAAGCCCCGAAGACCTGGACAATGTGTCCTTCGACATACTGACCGAATTGGGCTTTCCCAGGGACCAAATCGATGCCGCCAACATCTATGTGTGCGGCTCGATGACAATGGAAGGCGCTCCGCACCTGAAGGACGAGCACCTGCCCGTCTTCGATTGCGCCAATCCTTGTGGTCGCACCGGCAAACGATTCCTTTCAGTGGAAAGTCACATCCGGATGATGGCGGCCTCGCAGCCGTTTATTTCCGGCGCTATTTCCAAAACCATCAACATGCCCAACGACGCCTCCATCGAAGACTGCATGGAAGCCTATATGTTGTCATGGCGTCTGGCGCTGAAAGCCAACGCCCTGTATCGGGACGGCTCGAAACTGTCGCAACCCCTGCAGACGCAACTTCTTGATGCCGATGATCTGGACACGATGGACGAAATTTCCGCGTCGCCCGATACCATGCGCGCCGAAATCGTTGCCGAGCGCATCGTTGAACGGCTTGTCACCCAACGCCGCAAATTGCCTCATCGTCGCAAGGGTTATACCCAGAAAGCAGTTGTCGGTGGCCATAAAGTGTATTTGCGCACCGGCGAGTATGAAGATGGACCCCTGGGCGAAATCTTCATCGATATGCACAAGGAAGGCGCTGCTTTCCGTTCCTTGATGAACAATTTCGCCATCGCCATATCCATTGGCCTGCAGTACGGCGTTCCGCTGGAAGAATATGTTGAAGCCTTTACGTTCACCCGCTTCGACCCATCAGGCATTGTCGAAGGTAACGACACCATCAAGATGGCGACGTCAATTCTGGATTATATCTTCCGCGAATTGGCCGTTTCCTACCTTAGCCGCAACGATCTGGCCCATGTGGTGCCCGAAGACCTGGCACCCGACAGCCTTGGCAAGGGCGACGGGGAAGGCAATTTCGCGCAAAGCGTACAGGAAGAAGCACAGGAAGTGGTCGAACGCTTCGCCTCAAAAGGCTATGTGCGTTCCAAATTCCTCGTCATCAAGGGAGCCAAAGGGTACGGCGAAGGCGAAAAGACCGTCACAAACGCGATCAGCAGTGGTGGCAAAATGACGGCGTCTGCCGGTTCCGGGGGTTCCCAGATGGTGGCGAGCGCCGAAGTGACTGAAACGCTCAGCGTTAAAAGTTCAGTCATCGACACCGCCGATATGCACATGGATCAAGTCCGTGAGGCTCGAATGAAAGGCTATGAAGGCGATCCTTGCGGGGAATGCGGCAACTTTACACTGGTGCGCAACGGCACTTGCCTGAAGTGTTTGACGTGCGGTGGCACCAGCGGTTGCTCATAAAGGGTAAAGGTTTATAGGGGATCCTCCCTGGGAAACTTGGGGCGGCCCTGGATTTCTACAATCCAGGACCGCCCTCTTTTTGAATTTTCCTCTACCACCACCCGCAAAATGTTGTTAAGGAACCTTTCAGCTAATGGGGTTAGCTTTTTTTTCCTTATCGCATAAACAGTGACTACATACTACAGTGATCGGTAATGCTATAGGCCTTGGCCTTGAAATCGATTATTCGCAGGGAATTTCATGCCGGACACAACCAAACTAAATTTTTTCGTCGTTGACGATGACCCGGAAATGGCTGAATTCATGGCCACCCTGTTGCAGGCTGGAGGTCATGGCGTGACATTCAGTACCGATAGCACCATCGCCGTCGAGCAAATTGCCGATGCAAAACCGGATTGTGTGCTGTTCGACCTGATGATGCCGGGCCTTGATGGCATGGAATTGTGCGCCCGTTTGCGCCAGCATCCAGAACTGGCGAAGATAAAACTGATCGTCGTTTCTTCAAAATCTTACCATTATGACCGCAAACGCGCCTTTGAATGCGGCATCGATGGCTACATCACAAAGCCAATCCGCGAGAACACCTTTGTCACTTCGGTCAACCGGATCATCGAAGACAAGATGGACTTGTCTTTTTGGGGCGTCCGCGGCACCTTGCCCGTACCCGGTGAAAAAAGCATCCGTTACGGTGGCAATACCTCGTGCGTAACGATTGAATTTTCACGCGGTGATTTTCTTATTTTCGATGCCGGTAGCGGTATCAAGGAACTGTCCAACTGGATGATGGGCCTGGGAAAAAAGAAGATTGAGGCAAAAATTTTCCTCTCCCACCCTCATTGGGACCACATCAACGCCCTGCCCTTCTTCGTGCCGCTTTACATTCAGGGAAATATTTTTGAAATATTCGGTCCCCGACACGATGATATTACCGTCCACCAGTTGATTTCCGCACAAATGGACGGGGTGTATTTCCCCATTACCATTCAGGAATTCGCTTCAAGCGTCACCTTCCGTGACTTGCACGAGGAAGTTCTTGAATTTGATGGCATCACCATCAAGACCATGCTGCTGCATCATCCGGGGCAGTGCCTTGGTTACCGTATTGAATACAAAGGACGTTCGATCTGTTACATCACCGATAACGAACTGTACCTGGAATCCGACGAGGAACATTACGATCCGTTCTACGTTAAACGACTGGTCAAGTTCATTGAAGGCGCCGACGCCCTGATAACGGACAGCACCTATACGGATGAAGAATATGCCAACGGCAAAGTCGGCTGGGGCCATTCGTGTATTGGTCAGGTCGTCGATCTGGCCGCCCGGGCCAAGGTCAAGACCCTGTACCTGTTCCACCACGACCCGGACCAGAATGACGATGCCATCGACGCCAAGCTGGCAACCGCCCGGGCGATGTTGGAAGACCTGGGCTCAAGCGTTGTTTGCGAAGCGCCGACCGACAGAACCCACCTTAAAATATAATAGATTTGGATAAAACCATGGCCGGAACCGTCGAACAACGTCTGCTTGATATGGGTGTCGTGTTACCCAAGCCAGCCGCCCCCGCCGCCAACTACGTGCCCTACGTGATCACCGGCAATCTGGTCTTCATATCCGGCCAGGTCACCATGTTAAACGGGGAACTGCATTTTTTGGGAACTGTTGGCGATGATTTAAGCGTTGATGACGGTTATCAGGCGGCCCGCATTTGCGCCATCAACCTGCTGGCCCAGCTCAAGGAAGCCTGCGTTGGCGATCTGGACCGGGTTCAACAAGTGGTCAAATTGGGCGGCTTTGTCAATTGCACGGCGGATTTCATCGATCAGCCAAAAGTTATCAACGGTGCCTCGGATCTGATCGCCGACGTCCTTGGTGACGCCGGCAAACACGCCCGCTTCGCTGTCGGCGCACCGTCACTGCCGCTGGGTGTGGCGGTCGAAGTCGACGGTGTTTTCGAAATTTCCTAAAGCCACCTTTGGGCTTGTTTTATCCGGCCTTTGGCCTCACTTATGATGAATGCCGGACGGAAGCAAAACTCAAGTCATCAAGGTTCTGGGCGCTATTGACGAGATCAATGCGGCGGACTGGAACGCTTGCGCCGGAAACGACGACCCGTTTGTAAGTCACGCTTTTCTTTCGGCCATGGAACAAAGCGGTTCGGTTGGTGCTGATGCGGGCTGGTTACCCCAGCATCTGGTACTGGAAGACGAGAACGCTACACCGCTTGCCGTTGTTCCGCTTTATCTGAAAAACAATTCCTACGGCGAGTATGTCTTCGACTGGGGCTGGGCCGATGCCTACCACCGTGCCGGTGGCCGGTATTATCCAAAATTACAGGCCGCAGTGCCGTTCACCCCGGTCACCGGCAGGCGGTTACTGGTCCGTCAGGATTTGAACCCCGAAAAACAGCGGGCTTTGCAAACCACCATGATTGCCGGTCTTGTCCAGTTGGCCCAGCGCCTTGAAGTCTCATCTTTCCACATGACATTTGCCAGCAAGGCGGAATGGCAGTTATGTGGTGAACTCGGCATGTTGCAGCGCACGGACCGGCAGTTTCACTGGCTCAATGATGGGTTTTCCTCATTTGACGGGTTTCTCGCGGCTCTTTCGTCGCGCAAACGCAAAATGATCCGCAAGGAGCGCCGCGCCGTTGATCAGCACGATGTCAGTATCCGCTCTTTAAGCGGGTCGGAGATTGAAACCCGCCATTGGGACGCCTTTTATCGCTTTTACCGTGATACCTCTGATAAAAAATGGGGCCAGGCGTACCTGAACCGGGATTTCTTCAGCCGCCTGGGTGAGACCATGGCCAACAATGTTTTGCTTATTATGGCCGAACAGGACGGCCAGTTAGTCGGCGGAGCCCTAAACCTGATCGGCGGCAATACCCTTTACGGACGCTATTGGGGTTGCCTTGAGAACTTTAAATTCCTGCATTTCGAAGTCTGTTATTACCGGGCCATCGATTTCGCCATCGAAACCGGCTTGAAACGGGTCGAGGCCGGGGCCCAGGGTGGACACAAACTGCAACGCGGCTACCTTCCCCACCCCACATACAGCGCCCACTGGATCGCCGACCCCGGCTTCAGGGATGCGGTCGCCCGTTTCCTGCGCGAAGAAACAGAAGCCGTGCACGAAGAAATCGACTCTTTAAGCGATCACTCACCGTTCAAAAGGTCTTAACCTTTTCGCCCTACAATTTAATATGATGAAATTACAGATTGCCTTTGCCGCCCTGTTTACCTGTTTGCTTGCGCTGCCACCTGCCGAGGCGGCCCAGAAATGCACCCGACTGGTCAAAACCCTGCGCGGTGAACAACTGATCAACAACTGTGGCTCGTGCCGCATTGTCAGTCTTCAGCGCAAACGCCCCAGCGCCGCGGCGCCCATCAACAGGACCTATACGCTGGCCCCAAAGACCACAACAGACCTGTCCTTTCGCGGCCCCGGTCAATCGAGGATAATCTCCGACAGTTCCTGCCGCCCGTCAGCCAGCGATAACGCCCCGACGGCTGCCCAAAAGTCTGCCAAGAGCGATGGAAAACGCTGCATCATCATGCAAAGAACCGATAAAAACGGGGTCACTGGTTTAGCCCTGGCCAACACCTGTAATGAATGCCGGATGGCGGTTGTCGACCGCATCAATGGTAAAGGCGAAAGGCGTTCGCAAAGTATCGCGATTGGTGGCCGTTCACTGATGCCGATCCCGGCGCTAGGGGCCCTTCAGGCAGCCATACTTGACGATCAACCATGCAAGTAATATACATTTAAATCAATTGCTTATTTCCATTTTTCAATGGATTGGATTAAGTTTATTTCTTTTAGGGGCTGGCGCTCATCCAGTGCCTCGCCATTAACATGGACAGGCCATAAAACCTGACCGTGATCGGTCGATTTTCGGACAAGGTTCCGAATTTTGACCTGCCCGTGATCAGCCGCCTGATCGTAATCCAGAACCGCCTGATAGCAGCAATCGACAGCCGCCAGGGTGCGTTCCCAATATTCCAGATCGTGGGCCGCGAACAAGGCTTCCAGCTGGCCGATCAAATCCGCTTGCGGAAGGGGCTCGAATTGTCTGGACGTCCAGTCGGGATGGCCGACGGCGTCGCAGAAATTGGCCCAGAATTTGGGCTCCAGCGCGCCCAGTGTGACAAAACGCCCACCGCCTACGGCGTAGACCCGGTAACAGGCAGCACCGCCGTTAAGCAAATTACGCTGTCGCTGCATGGCGGTCCCCTGAACCTGACCGGTCATGCCCCAGGGTTGCCAGGCCATAAAGGTATCGGCCATGGCAATGTCCAGATAGGCCCCTTTGCCAGTATTCTGACGTCCCAACAAGGCAGCCAGAATGGCGTTGACGGAATTTAGCGCGCCGGTGTAATCGGCGGCTGGCGGCCAACCGGCAACGGGCATTTCTGACGTCCCTGACACCGCCAGGCCACCAGTTAAAGCGATATAGTTGATATCATGGCCACCCTCGCCACTTTTGGGGCCATGCTGGCCGTAGCCGGTCAGCGCGCAGTGAACGAGATTCGGATTAAGGGATGTCAGCACATCGCGGCCAAACCCAAGCCGCTCCATAACCCCGGGGCGGTAGGATTCCAGCAACACATCGGCGCATTCAAGCAACGTCTCAAACCCTTCCCGACCTTGCGTCGACTTAAGATCAATGCGCAAAACCGCCTTACCGGCGTTGACGGCCTTATAAAATGGCTCCCCATCAGGGCCACCATCAAGGGGACTCATACCAAGTAGAGGGTCGCCCTGAGGTGGTTCGACCTTGATCACATCGGCACCCATATCAGCGAGCATCTGGGTCGCCGAAGGCCCCGGCAGGTATTGGCTCAGGTCGAGAACACGAAAGCCATCGAGGAAGCTTGGTCTCACTACTATTTGACCAGTGCCGGTTTCTTGCCCTTGTTGCCCTTTTTCGGGGGTTTGCGGGGTTCCGGGTCGGGATAATCGAAGACCGCCTTGCCCTCGATGATTGACACCCTGACGATACCGCCATCGGCGAGTTTGCCGAACAGTAATTCCTCGGCCAGCGGTTTTTTGATGTGCTCCTGAATAACCCGGGCCAGCGGCCTTGCGCCAAACAGTTTGTCATATCCCTTTTTGGCCAGCCAGTTACGCGCCTCATCGGTCAGTTCGATGATGACATTGCGATCACCCAACTGCGCCTCAAGTTCGATAATGAACTTATCGACAACCCGCGAGACCGATTCCGGTGACAGGCTATCAAAGGTGATGGTGGCATCCAGGCGATTGCGGAATTCAGGCGTGAACATACGCTCAATGGCTTCTGTATCGTCACCAGTGCGCTCTGACCTCTCAAAACCAATGGCGGGCTTGGCCATGTCGGCGGCCCCGGCGTTTGTGGTCATGATCAGGATGACATTGCGGAAATCGACGCTCTTGCCGTGATGGTCCGTCAGTTTACCGTGATCCATCACCTGCAACAGAATATTAAACAGGTCCGGGTGCGCCTTCTCGATCTCATCAAGCAACAACACCGTGTGCGGTTGCTGATCAACGGCGTCGGTCAAGAGCCCCCCCTGATCAAAGCCGACATAACCCGGCGGCGCGCCAATCAGGCGCGAGACGCTGTGGCGTTCCATGTATTCGGACATATCGAAACGCACCAGATCGACACCCAGGGTCATCGACAACTGGCGCGCGACCTCGGTCTTGCCAACACCGGTCGGGCCTGAGAACAGATAGGCCCCGATCGGTTTTTCCGGCTCGCGAAGACCGGCCCGCGACATCTTGATGGCGCTGGCCAGGGCGGTGATTGCCTTGTCCTGACCGAAAACCATGGTTTTCAAATCCATTTCAAGGGTTTTCAAGGCTTTTCGGTCATCGCTGGAGACGCTTTTGGGCGGAATCCGGGCAATCATGGCGACGGTTTCCTCGACATCCTTGACGGTGATCTTCTTGCGCCGCTTGGCCTTGGCCAGCAGCATCCGCGAGGCCCCGACCTCGTCGATAATATCAATGGCCTTGTCGGGCAGCTTGCGATCATTGATATAACGTGCCGACAATTCAACGGCGGTGCGCAGGGCCTCGGCACTGTAAGTGACGTTGTGATGTTGCTCGAAATAGGGCTTCAGGCCTTTAAGAATCTTCACCGTATCCTCGATTGAGGGCTCGTGAATGTCGATCTTCTGGAAACGACGGACCAGGGCCCGGTCCTTTTCAAAATGCGAACGGTACTCCTTGTAAGTGGTTGAGCCCATGCAGCGCAGTTTCCCGTTAGCCAGGGAAGGTTTGAGGATGTTCGAGGCATCCATGGAGCCACCGCTGGTCGCACCGGCCCCAATAACCGTGTGAATTTCATCAATGAACATGATCGCGTGGGGCATTTCCTCAAGTTCTTTGATAACCCCCTTCAATCGTTCCTCGAAATCGCCGCGGTAGCGGGTTCCGGCCAAAAGTGACCCCATGTCGAGGGCATAAATGGTGGCTTCCTTCAACACATCGGGGACTTCGCCTTTGACAATGCGCCGGGCCAACCCTTCGGCAATGGCGGTTTTGCCAACGCCGGGGTCGCCCACGTAAAGCGGGTTATTTTTCGAGCGACGGCACAAGATCTGAATTGTCCGGTCAACCTCGGCATCGCGGCCAATCAGGGGATCAATACCGTCTTCCTGGGCTTTTTGGTTGAGGTTAACACAATAAGCCTCAAGCGCTTCATCGGCTGTCTTGACGATATCTTCTGCCGCCATGTCTTCATCGGCACCACTGACAGCCGCCGGGCGGTCCTTACCGGGCACCTTGGCGATACCGTGAGAGATGTAATTGACCGCATCGAGGCGCGACATGTCGTGGATTTGCAGGAAGTAGACGGCGTGAGACTCACGTTCGGAAAACAACGCCACCAGAATATTGGCCCCGGTGACTTCCTCGCGCCCTGAAGATTGCACATGAATAATCGCCCGCTGCACAACGCGCTGGAAACCGGCAGTCGGCTTGGGATCGGCCATGGGCGTATCGGTCGGCGAGTCGAGCTGGATTTCGGCCAGTTCGTCATTGATGAAATCGACTAAATTCTGACTCAATTGATCCAGATCGACACCACAGGCGCGCAGCACAGCAACGGCGTCCTGATCGTCGGTCAACGCCATCAGCAGATGTTCAAGGGTGGCATATTCATGGCGCCGTTCGGTTGCCATGGCTAGTGCCCGGTGCAGGGTTTGTTCCAGGTTTCTCGATAACATAAGGGTTAATCGTCTCCGTCTTTTTCGATGGTGCATTGTAACGGGTGGTCGTTTTGACGGGCCAGGTCCATCACTTGTGTAGCCTTGGTTTCCGCCAATTCATGGGTAAAAACCCCACAAACCCCGACACCGCGCTGATGCACATGCAGCATGATTCGGGTCGATTCTTCAGAGGATTTGCCAAAATATCGCTCTAGAACATGAACGACAAATTCCATGGGTGTATAATCGTCGTTCAACATCAGCACTTTATACATTGCCGGTTTTTTGGTTTTCGGGCGCGTTTTTGTTGCGATTCCGACTTCAAAGTCATCATCGCCTCGACCGTTTCCCGGAACACTTGCGCCGTATTGCTTACTCATGAAAATCCTTTGGCTCTCAACACAGAAAGGTCTGCTCACAACTTTCGTATTATATGTGATTTTTTAACCTGCGGAAAAGGGGCGAACGACATTTTCACTTGATATTGATCAACCGCCAATCCTGGGAAAATAATGTTAAGTTACTGTTTTATTTCGCGAATCTTTAAAAAATTGGGTTCATCTTCTGTTCAGGTACTACCCACTATCTTTAACAACGAATCGAAACCCAGTTGCCGCCGACCCCTTAAGCATATCGGCATTCCGGGATGGGAAAACAAATCAAGGATGGTATGTGCCGTGAATAAGATGAATTTCTTCACCGGGTTTTTCAGCAAACCCCTTCTTTTTGCCACACTAGGCACGTTGTTACTTGCTGGCGGCTGTGCCCAGATGCCCGGAGTGGCCAAGGAAGCAACGCCGTTTCACACCGGTCCACAGATGACGGCGGAAAATTTACCCGATTACGTCGTCGGTGAGAGTTTTATCTTTGACGACGGTCGCACCGACACTGTCATTGAGATTGATGGCGAAAAGATCACCTGGCGCGATGATCGCGGTATCATTCGCTGGATCCATCGCAATTTCCTGCTTCCCGATATTGCCTGGCAGAACCGCACCCGCCGCAGCAGTTCAACAACAACTGCTGATGCGAAAATGTTGTGGCCACTTCAAGTCGGCGCCAGTGGCCGCTTCGATTACAAACAATCTGTCGATGCCAATGACGCCTCAACACACAACGAATACAAACAAAGCTGGCAATGCCTTGTCGAGGGAACGCTATCGCTGGACGTACCCGCTGGCACCTTCAACGTCTTCAAGATCCCCTGCTACCGTTATCTGGACGGTACCAGCTTCTGGCGTCAGACCCGAACATTCTACTACGCCCCGGAGGTCGGTCATTACGTCAAACGGACCGACACCTACACCAGTCGTCCCAGCCGCCAGCGCGAACTGGTCAGTTATGGTTTCAATTCCACGGCTCTGCCGGGCAATGAACAGGCGATCCTGATTAATACAGTCCAGAAAGTTCTGAATGACAATGCCGATGGCATGGCAACGACCTGGAACAGACCCGACGGTTCCCTGAGCGCAACCCTGACGCCGCTCAGATCGTTTCAAGGTGCCAACGGGGTTGCCTGTCGAGAGTATCAGAGCACATACCAATTCAAAGACCGCAAACGGGTCAACTATCGCACCGTCTGCAAACAGGAAACGGGGCTCTGGCAACGGGTTCCCTAACATTTTTAAGGGCGGTAATACACGTTGGCCGAAAATATTTAACGTCGGCCTGAAAAGGAGAAACCAAGATGGACAATATCTTAAACAACTCAAATGACGACCAGAGAATCAATCCCGGACGGCGACACGCTTTGTCTAAGCTGGGTCTTACGTTCGCCGTTATTTATGCAACCCCTGTCTTGATGAAACTCAACCCTGCTGCTGCATCCGGCGGTGGAGACGGCGGTGAAGGTGGTGATGGCGGCGGTGGTGGCGGCGGCAGTGGCGGCGGCGGCGAAAGTGGCGACAGCGGCGGCGGCAGTGATACTGGTGGAAGTGGCGGCGGTGATAGTGCTGGCGGCGGTGGTAACGCCGGCGGAGCTTCCGGTGGCGGTGGTAACGCCGGCGGAGCTTCCGGTGGCGGTGGTAACGCCGCCAGTGCTTCCGGTGGTGGTGATACTGCCGATGGCGGAGCTGGTGGTGGCAGTGCTTCCGGTGGTGGTGATTCTGCCGATGCCGGAGCTGGTGGTGGCGGTGCTTCGGGTGGTGACGCTGATAGCGAAGCCGCTAATGCTGCCGATCAAGCACAAAGCGCAGCCGCTAATGCTGCCGATCAAGCACAGAGCGCAGCCGCTAATGCTGGTGCTGGAGCAACTGCCGGAACTGGAACGGCAACAGCCGGAACTGGAACGGGCGTTGCGGCTGCAGGCGCAGGCGCTGGTACCGGCGGAACAGGCACTGGCGGAGCAGGCGCTGGCGCCGGAGCAGGAACGGGTGGCATCGCAGGCGGCGTCTAGCCGCCTACGGCCTGGGGAAATCTCCCCGACCAGTCCTTTTTTTGTATAAAGTCGCACCGGCGTATAATCACGTCGGTGCGACTCTTTTTTTTGGGGGGGGGTAAACGTGTTAATCGCTTTTGATGATATGAAGCGCCCTGTCGCTATAAACGGCTGTGACGAGATGGCCCCGGCCATCTCGTCCATCCTGCACGGCTGGTCATTTCACAAGCTCAAGGGTTCGCAAAATCCCGCCCCAGCCATCACCATCAGCAAATCCAGCCACGGTTATAGCCGCCGTTCAGAATGGTTATCAGAGCCTGCCGTTTATCCCAACATTATCAATGCGGCATGTGACTTTCTGGTTGATGCCTTCAAGTGCGTCGTTGCCGATGATCCCTCTCTGTTGTGTCTACATACCGCTGCCGCTGATTTCGGTGATGGCTTATACTTGTTCCCCAGCACCTATAACGCCGGCAAAAGCACGCTGATGGCGCATCTGGCATCATTGGGCGTGAAAATATTCGCCGATGATGTTCTCTACATCACCAGTGACAATCTTGGCATGTCGCCAGGCATCCTGCCACGCCTCAGGCAGCCGCTGCCAGAAGACGGCGGCGAAACCTTCGATACCTTTGTACACGACAGGCGCGGGCCGGAAAGCAGCAGGTTTCTGTATCTGAAACTCCGACCCGGCGAACTGGCACCATACCGGGAAACCTCACCGATTAAAGGCATCGTCGAGCTTCACCGCGACCCACAAGCTCCTTTGGAAATGCTCCCCGCATCGACCGCAGATATCCTGAAAAGGACCATTTTGCAGAATTTTTCAGTACAGGTATCAGCCCTTGAGACCCTGGACCGCCTACATGACATCAGCGATGCTGCCAGACGATTCACTTTGCGCTACCCTGATGGCGCCACTGCGGCGCAGCACTTGATCAAAGAGTTCAAACCATGCCCATGAAACAACGCTATACCCGAAAGCCAGGGATTACAGAACGAGAGATTGATGATGTAATTTTTCTGGTCAATCCTGAAAACGAGGCGCTTTACCACCTGAATTCCATCGGCGCGGCCTTATGGCGGCTGCTGGAAGACGAAACAAGCGGCGAGGAAGCGGCGAACATCCTTTGTCTGGCTTTTCCTGACGCCGATTCCACGTCGGTGAAGACCGATATGGTCAAGCTGCTTTCCGAATTAGCCGATCATCAACTGATTACCCGCATTGAAGACTGATAATCGGTACGATCTTAATTAATTGTTATCCTGGCGTCGGTTAGGTAATGTTCTGGTCAATATTGAAAAAGAAAGCAGGAAAGCAGACTTGGGGACCATTAAGGGGAATTTTCGGAAGCTTTTGGCGGTCTGGTTATTTGCCGCAGTTTTCCTGCTCGCTCCGGTCCCTGTTCAGGCAAAGTACGCATCTTATGTAATTGACGCCGAAACCGGCACAGTGCTCCATCAAATCAACGCCGAGACCCGCAATTATCCTGCCTCGCTGACCAAGATGATGACCCTTTACATGGTCTTCGAAGCGCTGGAGGATGGTCGAATTCGGCTCGAACAAAACCTCAAAATATCAGCCCGCGCCGCCCGCCAGCCTTCGTCGAAACTGGGTCTTTCAAAGGATGACAGGATTACATACGAAGAGGCTATTCTGGCCATTGTCACCAAGTCGGCAAACGACGTCGCCACGGCCATCGGTGAAAATCTTGGCGGCACCGAACGCAAATTTGCCCTGTCGATGACATCCAAAGCCCGCGCCATCGGTATGGCACGCACGACATTCCGCAATGCCTCTGGGTTGCCCCATCGCGGCCAGCTTTCTACGGCCAAGGACATGGCGACGCTGGCGCTCAGGCTGTTCAAGGATTTTCCGCAGTATTACTATTATTTTTCGACCAAAACGTTTTCCCACAAGGGCCTTGTCCACAAAAACCACAACGGCTTGCTGAAAACATACAAGGGCACTGATGGCATCAAAACCGGATACATTCGGGCCTCCGGGTTTAATCTGGTCGCATCGGTTGAACGAAATGGCCAGCGCCTGATTGGTGTTGTTTTCGGTGGCCGCACATCCCGCGCCCGTGACAAGCACATGGCCAAGCTTCTCAACAAAAGCTACGACAAGCTTGATACCACCCACGCCGATATTGCGGCAAAGGCGAAAGTCTCGAAGAAAGAACGGGACAAGGTCCTTGCCAAGTTGCAATGGGGCATTCAGGTCGGTGCCTACAAAACCACGGAGCCCGCCTATAAAATTGCCCGTCTGGCCATTGAGAAGGCCCCCGACTTGCTATTTGACGGCCATATCCGGGTCGTGCCGCTGAATAAAGGTGTCCGCAAACCCATCTACCGGGCCCGTATTCTGGGCATCAGCAAACGTCAGGCCTACCGCGCCTGCAAGGTTCTCAAACGCCGCAATATCAATTGTATGGAATTGAGAATGAAACAACCCCTGCAACAACTGGCGTCGACTGGTTAGTCGAAGAGCGCTGGTTCCAGGCCGCTTTCGCGGAGCTGGTTTGTCAGCGTCACTTTCAAACTTTCCAGCCCTTCCGGCGTTGTCGACTCACAGCGGGCGACCAGCACCGCCTGGGTGTTCGATGCCCTGAGCAACCACCAGCCGTCATCGGATTGGACGCGCACACCGTCCATATCGTGGACGGTGATGCCGCTCATTGACTTCAGGCGTTCGGCAACTTCCTCGACAATTTTGAATTTTCGTTCTTCGGGACAATCGAATCGCAGCTCCGGGGTGTTGAGCATGTGCGGCATGGCGTCGAGCATGTCATCAAGGGTCTGATCGCTTGAGGCGACAATAGACATCAGGCGGACGGCCGCATAAAGCGCATCATCAAAGCCGTAATAGCGGTGCTTGAAGAATATATGGGCGCTCATCTCGCCAGCCAGCGGGGCGCCGATTTCCTGCATTTTCGCCTTGATCAGTGAATGGCCGGTTTTCCACATCAACGGATTGCCACCCATTGCCTTGATCTCGTCAAAAAAGACCTGGCTGGCCTTCACATCGATGATAATGGTTGCGCCGGGCAAGTCGCGCAAAACCTCACGTGCCAATACCACCATCATCTGGTCACCCCACAAAACCCGGCCCTGACTGTCGACAAGGCCGATGCGGTCGCCATCGCCATCAAAGGCAATGCCCATATCGCAGCTTTCGGCGATAACCGTATCTTTCAATTGTTGAAGATTAGCCTCGACCGTCGGGTCCGGGTGATGGGCCGGGAATGTGCCGTCGATTTTTTCATTGAGCAGAATATGGCGACCGGGAAGTCCCGCGACGAGACTGACCAGCGCCTCGCCAGCCGCCCCATTGCCGTTGTCCCAGGCAACACTCAGTTCCTTGTTACCGCTATAATCCTTTTGCAAGCGGGCGATATAATCATCGAATACAGCGCAGTCTTCGGCGGACCCTACGGCATTCAGAAAATCGCCCGCGGCGACCAGCTTGCCCAGATTCTGGATATCATTACCAAAGAAGGAGCCAGTCCCCAATGACATCTTGATGCCGTTATAATCGGGCGGATTATGGGAGCCGGTAATCATCATGCCGGCATCAGCCTCAAGCACGTGGGTGGCGAAATAAAGCATGGGGCTTGGGCCACGACCGACTTTCAGAACGCGCAAACCGGCGGCGCTTAAGCCTTCAACAGCGGCGGCGGCGAGTTCGGGTGAGGAAAGCCTGCCGTCATAGCCTATAGCAACGCAGGTGCCGCCATCCCGCGCAACGACGGTGCCAAAACCATGGGCAATAGCACGCACGTCTTCCGGGTTCAGGGTATCGCCGACAATCCCTCGAATGTCATATTCGCGCAGGATTGTCGGATCCAGTTGGCGTGCCTGGATCATCGCCTATTTCGATCCATTGGGACGGCCAAGGCAGTGATAATCAATGCCGACTGCGGCCATTTCATTGGGATTGTAAATGTTGCGAAGATCGACAAGGACGGGCTTGCTCAGCAATGCTTTTACACGCTCGAAGTCGAGCCCGCGAAAGGCGTTCCATTCGGTGATAATGACCAGGACGTCCGCGCCTTCCATGGTTGCGTATGACTCTTCGCACCAATCGACGCCGTCGAGCATTTGCCTGGCTTCATTCATGCCTTCAGGATCAAAAGCGCGGATTTTCGCCCCGGCTTTTTGCATGGCCGGAATAATGTCAAGGCTGGGTGAGTCACGCATGTCATCCGTATTTGGCTTGAAGGTCACCCCCAGAACCGCCACTGTCTTACCGGCAAGCGAACCGTCACAGGCAGCGATAACACGATCAGCCATCTGCTTCTTGCGCTTGTCATTGATATCAACGACGGTTTCAACAATCCTTAAAGGCGCACCGACATCTTTTGCCGTGTGGACCAGCGCCAGGGTATCCTTGGGAAAACACGAGCCACCATAACCTGGTCCGCTGTGCAGGAATTTGGAGCCGATCCGTCCGTCAAGGCCAATGCCCTTGGCGACATCTTGCACGTCGGCACCAAGCTTTTCGCAAAGATCGGAAATTTCATTAATGAAAGTAATTTTGGTCGCCAGAAACGTATTGGCCGCATACTTGATCAACTCGGCCGTCTGACGCTGAGTGAACAATATCGGTGTTTCGATCAAATAAAGCGGCCTGTAGAGGTTGCGCATGACTTCCTGGGCACGCTCGACTTCGGTGCCGATAACGACCCTGTCGGGGCGCATGAAATCGTTGATCGCCGATCCTTCACGCAGGAACTCGGGGTTCGAGACAACATCGAAATCCGCATCTGGGCGAGCCTCAACAATAACCTTTGAAACTTCGTCTCCAGTACCGACAGGAACCGTCGATTTATTGACGACCACCGCGTAACCATCGATGGCTTCTGCAATTTCACGGGCCGCGCCGTACACATAGGATAAATCTGCATGACCACCACCGGGTTCTGTCGGTGTGCCGACACAAATAAAGACCACATCAGCGCCACGAACGGCCTGTTTCAGGTCGGTGGTAAAGTTCAAGCGCCCGGCTTTGACGTTACTGGCAACCAGATCGTCCAGTCCCGGCTCGAAGATCGGCATGATACCCTCGCCCAACCGGTCAATCTTGCCCTGGTCCTTGTCGACGCAAACCACATCGACGCCGAATTCTGAAAAACAGGCACCTGAAACAAGGCCGACATAGCCGGTGCCAATCATCGCAATGCGCATTTAGTATCCCCTATCATAAAAGGACGACACGTACTTTTTTAGCATCTGGGTCATCCCTTCTTTGAGATCATCGCGGGCCAGGGCGAAAGCGACATTGGCTTCCATAAAGCCGAGTTTATCACCGCAATCAAAACGCTCTCCCTTGAAACGAAGACCATGGAAAGGAATGCTGTCGATGGTTTTGGCCAGGGCGTCGGTCAGTTGAATTTCACCCCCTGCCCCTTGCTCCTGTCGCTCCAGGTGTTCAAAAACTTCCGGTTGCAGGATATAGCGGCCGATGATGCAAAGATTGGACGGCGCTTTATCGGGTTCAGGTTTTTCAACCAGGCCCCTGGCGCGGGCCAGCCGGCCATCGTCTTCCACAACATCCAGAATACCATAGCGAGCGGTATGTTCAGGGGGTACTTCAATGCTGGCGACGACATTGCCGCCGGTGTCATTATAAACATCCATCATTTGTTTCAGGCAACCCGGGTCGGCCTTAATCAGATCGTCAGCCAGTAGCACCGCAAACGGCTCATCCGCAATAAAGTGACGGGCACACCAGACGGCGTGGCCAAGCCCAAGCGGGCGCTGCTGGCGGGTCGATGAAATCTGCCCCGGCCTGGACATCACGTCCTGCACCTGTGACAGCGCTTCGGTCTTGCCGTGCAATTTAAGAATTTCTTCAAGCTCGAAGCTATGATCAAAGTGATCGAGCAAAACCGCCTTGCCACGGCCAGTGACGAAGATGATTTCCTCGATTCCGGCGTCACGTGCCTCTTCGACCGCGTACTGGATCAACGGCTTGTCGACGACCGGCAGCATTTCCTTTGGCATGGCCTTGGTCGCAGGCAAAAACCGCGTACCCAGACCGGCGACGGGAAAGACCGCTTTTCTTACAGGCTTGACCATAAAAGAATTCCTCGGAACACTAAGAATCACTAACACGAGCGAATGCGCGGCCTTTGTGCCACACCAATAAGGCCGCTGCAACCTTGCGCATCCATCAGGAAAGCAACACGTCCTTTGCACGGTTGATTTTTGCGGCCAAATAGGTGGACCCGCCATGATCTGGATGAAGCCCTGCAATCAGCCTGTGATAAGCCTCTTTTATCTGCTCATCGCTTGCCTCTTCGGATAAACCGAGAATCTCAAAGGCCTCGCTGCGATCCATTTCGTCCTTGAAAGACTTATTCGACGCGGTTTTTTTCTCTGCCCCGATCCGCCAATTCGGATAATAGCGATCCAGATAGGCTTCAAGAATTTGCGCCGACTGTTCATCCTCACTCCAGCAAACCTTAAGCAAGCCGACAACCGCGTGTTGACCTACCTCGCTTAAAAGCCGCCCCTTATGGTGGCCCTCCAGAATTTCACCATCCATGGTGCCGCTGGCATGGTCGAGGTTCATACGCAGGAAACGGGTTTCGACTTCCGATGCACCTGATTGCTGTGCCCCTGCGGTCATGCGGGAAAAGTTCTTGAACATTGTCGCCGCCGAGCGAAAACGCATTATCCAGCCGAGCAACACCGGCAGGGTAATGAAGGCCCAGGCAAGACGCCCGGTCAGGGCAAGGAAAAGGCCAATTACAATGATAAGTCCCAGCGACAGCCATTTCAGAACCTTGACCAGCGTCTTCGGATCGGCGCTCACATACCAACGCATGGACAGAAGCAAACCTGTCAGCAACGCAATACCGAGAATAAAATATGGCAGCACCTCTATTTACCCTTCATCATGTTGGCCAGCTTCAGAACTTCACCGCCGCGCTTGCTCCCTAGATCTTCAAGAGCCGGGCGGCCACCGGCAGCGAAGACGGCGACGGCGCTCAGTAAGTCACGCAACACATGGGCGCTTGTGGCATCAAAGCGGCAACAGGCCCCGCCGGTCAATTTGGCGATCTGCCCGAAAGCAAACGTGGCAACCGGGTCATCGCCTTCCTGGAACATAAAAACCGGAAGCCCGAGAATGCCCAGTTCGCCCGCCAAAGCACCCAGTTTATCGACATCTTCCTCGACGCAGTCACCAATAAATACCAGGGCGTTTACTTTTTCCTTTTTGGTTTCATTGATCGCGTGGTTCAGCAATTTTCGAATCTGGGTTTCCCCGGCCAGGCAAAAAACCGTGCTCATCAATCTTAGCAGTTTGTCGCCATCACCAAGCCAGTTCGATGCTTTAAACTCGCCGAACCCCCGATAATAAGCCAATTGCAGATCAAGACCCCCGAGGGCCGCCGTTTCGCTAAACATCTCGCCCTGAATTTGCGCCGCCCGGTCCCACATGGGTTGCCGACTGGCCGTTGCGTCCATGCCAAAAATCAGGCGCCCCCGCTTGCCAGGCGTTTTTGGTGGTCGGGTGCGCGCGACCTTTTCCAGAAACGCCTCGACATCGCCGGGCGATGATTTCTTGCTGGGAAGGTTACCGTCGTTATCAGCCATGCCGCTCCTCTAGTATGAAGATAAAGAAATTACAGTCTTGACGCCTACAAGTCATTGACTTCTTGGAATGATTTGTTACATATTGCGCGCGTGTTACATTTGTTTGGCTGCCTAAACAACCGGTACGCCGATTAACTTGGTTACCTCCTGACAGTGTTAACGCTAAATCGATCGTGATTTCACATGGTGTGAAACGCAAAAAAATATCTACCTGTTAGAGGATACTGACAATGACTACCGGTACTGTAAAATGGTTTAACCCGACCAAGGGTTATGGCTTTATCGAACCCGAAGACGGTTCCAGCGACGCTTTTGTTCATATTTCGGCCGTCGAACGCGCCGGACTGAGCTCGCTCAACGAAGGGCAGAAGGTTTCTTATGAACTTCAGCCTGGACAGAACGGCAAATCTTCCGCCGAGAACCTGTCGATCGTCGAATAGTTCTGTAAAGCGCCCGCTTCTGACATAGGTCAGTGGCGGGCACTTCGCATCCAAGTTTAAGACCCAAGACCTGCGACACTAAAAAACGACACGAAGAAAGTAGGCTGACCGTCAATGGTCATTTCTTCGACCTCTCATTTTTCAGCAGATGGTATCCGGCGCGACTTGCCTCGCAGCCTTTGGCCGTTTCTGCTTATCCAATTTCACCAATATTTAACATTCGCTCCCTATCATGGCGCTCAAAGCGCCGGTTACAGGAGCACTTGAAGACACTAAGGAAATACCAATGAATAAAGAACAAAACTTTCTGGTCAGATATGGCCTGCATAATTTCGTCACCTGCGAGCGCGCACGCGGCAGGCACGTCTTTTTTATCAAAGGCAGGGAAGATCAAAGCATGATCTGTCACGCCACATATTTGATTAAAGACGGCTTTGGCGAGACCACCCCTATCGAAATCATCTAGCCCGGCAACCCAATAGCGTCAATCAGGCCGCGCACTTCCTGACGCGCCGACAGGTGCGACATATTCAGGCTTTCAGGCCCCAGAACGTCAATGATATCCATCATGGTAAGGCCAGCCAGAAACAATTCACGGTAGATCACCCGCTCGCCGAACCCGGCAACCTGCCTGAAGCCGACCCGCGCCGACAATTCACCAAGCAGACGCTCGACCTCGCGCTTGTTGCGGGCGTCCACATGGCTTAAGCGGTTGCGCATGACAATCCAGTCGGTAGACCCGCCATCACGCTGGGCCCGGCGCATCTTCTGTTGCCAGACCATTTCGGAATAATGGCTGGGGTTCTGGATTTTCAGGCTGACCGGGTCGACCCGGGCCAGCACATCCAGATCGATAAAACTGTCGTTCAGGGGGGTGATCAGGGTATCGGCAAAGGAATGGCCGAGCCGGGTCAAAATGCTGTCCGCACCGGGGGTATCGATAACGATCACGTCATGGCTTTGCGAAAGGTCGCCAATGGTTTCATCCAGGCGTTTCTCGTCATCGATTTCCGCAGCGTCGCGATTGAGTTCTGCGCTGTGCTTAATGACCCTGAATTCCGGCATCGGCAATGCCATGCCTTTGTCATCTATAAAACGCTGACGATTGCCAAGGTAGTTGGTCAGGGTTCCCTGACGGGCGTCCAGATCAATGGCGGCAACCCGGCGTTCATCGCGCAGCAGCCCGATGACCAGATGCATGGCCGTCGTCGACTTGCCGCTGCCGCCCTTTTCATTACCCGTAACGATGACGTGTGCGCGTTTGGATGTCATATGGATGTCATGGCCCCTGCCGAATCACCTAGGAATGCTGAAATTTTAGTCCCGCATTCAGGTACTGGCAAACGCTGTGGAGGTATTACTGGTGGATAACACCCCCAGGATGGAAAGCGTTGAAGACGAAGGCGAAGGTGATGTCGTGGGCAACGTCCCGCCATTGATCACCCTGGCGCTGGCGCACGACGATATTGCCGACATCCCGGCCGTTGGCGATAACATTACTGTCCAGTGCCGAATTCTGGCCGACCTGCCAACTGATTTCCAGGCCACCCCCGGCATTGATCACACCGGCCTTGCTCAGCAATGGCAGACTCCATGCCTCGCCATTTACAACGATGACCCGAACCATGGCATCGATTCCTTCAGGCAATTCACCGCGGAAGAAACCGTAAGGCACATCCCGGCTGTCATAACCGACATAAGGATTGGCCCCGTAATGGCGCATGTTAGGGGCACCCGGAATCAGCACTTTGCCGTAAGGTGCGCGCTTCATGAAACGCTCGAAGGATTCCAGCCGCGAAGGTATCACCTTCAGGGTCTTGCCGGTCATCGAACCGACAATCGCTTCTCCAAGAAACTGCTGCCACCATGATTCCGTTTGCCGGTCATACATCACCAGATCGCTGTTGCGCAGCTTGCCGGTGGTGCCGAAATCGAGAATCACGCCGTCCAGCTGACGCTCAAAAACGATGGAAGAATTACAAAGCGGGCAATAGGTCACCGTCACCGGCACGCCGCCAATGCTGTCATTGACGATTTCATGCCACATCATAATACGCAGGGGATAGGCCCGGGCCTCACCATTGACGTGCAAGGCGATGACCGGTTCTTGCGGCCCCAGATCATCAATTTCGGATACTGGCAGGAAAGAAGGCTGATCAATGGACGGAATACCGTCCTTGGCCGGACCACCGGAAAAAATTTCACTCAAGTCGATACTGGTCTTGCTGAAATCTGTTTTTGACCAATCCATATCCCAGCTTTCAGGATAGGATGCTGCCCAGGCCCTGACGTCCGCCAGGCCGAGAAAAACAAAAGCAGCGAGAATATAAATGGGTATACGGTTTTTATTCATCAAATAAAGGTGCTCTCACCGCAACTTTAAGGCAATTCAAACGATCATCACGTTACGGTGAGCCATTCTCTTGACCGGGCAATAGGCAAAGGTCACACTCCGCCCGGGAAAGATAACAGGGATTGAAACAGACTATGGGCGAACGTGTTGATTGCGCCGTTATCGGCGCCGGTGTTGTCGGACTTGCCATTGCCCGAAAGTTGGCCATACAGGGCCGCGAGGTCATCGTGCTTGAGCGCGAAGACGCCATCGGCACAATCACCAGTGCGCGCAACAGCGAGGTCATCCACGCCGGTCTCTATTACCCCGAAGGCAGCCTGAAAGCCCGCCTGTGCGTCGCCGGCAGAGCCTTGCTTTATGACTACCTGCAAGAGCGCGCCATCAAGCACCAGCGGTGTGGCAAACTGATCGTCGCCACCACAGAGGAAGAATCCGAAGCGCTGGAGGATATTCTCGAAAAAGCCCGCATAAACGGCGTCGATGATATGACAAGGATCAACGCCGCGGATGCCCGTGCTATGGAGCCGGAATTAACCTGCCACGGCGCCTTGTTTTCACCGTCGACCGGTATTTTCGATTCCCATTCCTATATGCTGAATTTGCAAGGCGACGCGGAAAATCACGGAGCCAGCTTCGCTTTTTTGAGCACCGTTGCCGGTGGGCAAATCAAGGACGGGGCGGTTTCTCTCGATGTTTCGGGAGCCGATGGAACGATGACACTTGATTGCAGTACCGTTATCAATGCTGCCGGTCTTGGGGCCCAGAAGATCGCTTCATCAATCGACGGTTTCCCCCTCCAAAAGGTACCGCCCCTGCACTATGCCAAGGGCAATTATTTCACTCTTAACGGTAAAGCCCCCTTTAAACACCTGATTTATCCGCTGCCCGGCAAGGCCAGCCTTGGCACCCATTACACCCGCGACCTTGGCGGTCAGGGTCGTTTTGGTCCCGACGTTCAATGGATTGATGATATCGACTATAACGTCGACCCGGACCGGGCCGAAAGTTTCTACGCCGCCATCCGTCGCTATTGGCCGGGGCTTGCCGATGGCACCCTCAACCCCGCCTACAGTGGTATTCGCCCCAAGATACAGGCGCCGGGCGAGCCAACCGCCGATTTCATCATTCAGGATACCGGGGTACATGGCGTCAGAGGCTTAATCAACCTGTTCGGAATTGAATCACCGGGGCTGACGTCATCCCTGGCAATTGCCGATGAGGTCGCCAGCAGACTTTGATCAGCAGCCACACGATGTGGTAAAACTGATTCTCTAATTCGCCCTTTAGGATAAACCGCATGACCCGGCCCGGGACTTTACGCGCATCAGTATTACTGTTTCTTCTTACGGTCCTGACCATGGCCGCCTTCCCTGCGGCTGCGCAAACAACCATTCAGGGTCGAACAACGGAAGAAGACGTTCAGATTCAACGCCAGGAAACAGGCGTGCTGCTTGATTTCCGTGAGCAGATTCGCGAACTGGTGCAAAAGATCTCTGCCTACGCCCGCAGCCAGCGCCCAAACTTCGTCGTCATCACCAAGGGAAGCCCGGAGCTTTTGAAAAAAATTGACGATATCGACGAGACCAAAACCTTCCCGGCCCGCGCCTATATGCGCTCTATCGATGGCATTATGATTGATGGCCTTTTTTACGGCGAGAAGACCGTCGGCATCCCGACCCCACCTGAGCAGCTTGAGAAGAAACTTCAACTGGTGCGTATGGCCAAGAAGAACCGCCTCAACGTCATGGTTATCGATTATGTGGAAAATGCCGAACAGGCCGATCAATCCTATGCCTTTAACGAGGAACTCGACCTGACCCCCTTCGCCGCCGGGGCCATGGGCGAGGAATTGAATTCAATTCCGAAATTTCGCGAATATCCATACCAGGAGAATCCGAAAAGCATTGTTTCGATGACCGATGCGAAGAATTTTCTCTATCTGGGCGACACCTCGGGCTTTGGTCGTCAGGACGAATTTTCCCTTAAAATACACGACACCAATTACGACATCATCGCCGTCAACATCATGCACGGCCGTACCCCGCTTTCCAGACAGGCGGTGGAAACCCTGAAATACAAGAAACTGGGCTCCAAGCGGCTGGTTCTTGCCCACGTCGATATCGGCTCGGCGGCGGCCTACGATTACTATTGGCAGGACGGATGGCGCGAAGGATCACCAAGCTGGATCGCCGCGCCGCTTAGGGATAATCCGGATCGTTATTACGTCCAGTACTGGCGGCAGGAATGGCAGAACCTGCTGTTCGGTGACACCAATTCCTACATCTATGGCCTCATCTACCAGGGCTTCGACGGCGTCATCCTGACCGGGCTTGATGTCTACAAGTACTTCCTTGGCGGTGATAGTGGTGAGGGCGAGCAGTAAGGATCAAGATCGGCGCTTGAGATCACGGTAAAAATTCTCGTGACTGCCAAGAGCCAATAGCTTGATGTTTCCTTCTGCCTCGTGAAGTTCATATGCAAGCAATGTTAGCCGCTTGTTGATATTGAATTTAAATACCCGCACCCCTGCCAGATCACCTGTCTTAACCTCACCCACAGACGGGTCAGCCGCTATCGCCCGCACCGCATCGTCCAGTTCTTGCTTCTGTTG
>JACKQG010000787.1_pt1 | contig 45074 bp, 28 predicted proteins | sample 8237621 | NCBI WGS metagenome assembly JACKQG01 (sample SAMN15677084, study PRJNA649215) | marine metagenome | biome: marine; feature: Black Sea; material: saline water; isolation source: suspended particulate matter (SPM) from the Black Sea western gyre | collected 2013-06-09/2013-06-10 | depth... | reverse complement strand
CACACTCAATTTCCAAACGTTCCCTAAACCGCAAATCCAAGCCGTTTGACGTATAGTCTGCCTTGACACGAGACGGTTGGGTAGAGAAAACAGCATACAAGGGTGGAGCGACGTGAGGGAAACGAACGTCGCGCAACCCTGGGCTTTCATAGGACCATCCCTTTGGGATTACTGCTGGTGAGTTCCGCCGATGAATGAGATCACGACCATGCTTCATAGAACCGTTGTCTCTGCGACACTGCTTTGGGTGTTGACTGGCACCGGTTTGTCCGCTGCCGAAGTCGACTTTGTCGAGCAACCAGCGATCACACGAGTTGGAGGCAGGTACAAGATCGACTTTACCGTGTCGGGCAAGACGGACGTCGAAGTGTCGGTTGTCGATTCTGGTGGCGAAGTGGTGAGACACTTGGCCGCGGGTGTTCTTGGCCCAGGGATCGCTTCGCCGACGCCGCTGAGGCCGGGGCTTGAACAGGAACTCCTGTGGGACGGCAAAGACGATGCTGGGCAGACTGTTGACGGGTCGGCAGACGGATCGTTCTCTGTGCGAGTGCGATTGGGAGCCGGCGTCCAGTTCGATGGCTTCTTGGGCGAAAACCCGTTTCATTACGGCGCGTTTTGGGGCATGGCCTGCGATGCGGACGGCAGTTTGCACATCCTGGGTGCGTCGACGGGAAATCGGGGCCCGGACGGCACCGCCTACCTGCAAGTGTTCAGCCGTCAGGGTGAATACGTGCGAACGCTGATGCCAATGCCTGCGGATCTTTCGCCCGAGAAAGCTAGAGCGTTCGACGCCATCCCAACTCCGGACGGCCACATCACACCGCGCAACCACCGCGGCACATGGCCAGTGCTATACCCGGGACTCAAGGGCGGCTTGTCGATGCCTACCCGGATTGGCGACAACGGGGTCATTTGGCTGACCGACGGAAAGCGTCTTGCCCGGTTGGCCACCGACGGGGGCGGAATCGGCAACACGTTCGCTCGGTTCATTTGGCCCAAGGAACTCACGCCGAACCAAACGGTCGACCGCTGGCTCATGTCTTGGCCCAGTAAACTGGCCTTCTCGCCGGACGGTGATACCGTCTACCTGACGGGCTTGTATCAGACCAAGCCGCAAGCGGACGATCCTCTGGTATTTCCACCCGGCCGCATCTACCGGGCAGAGGCGGGCGGCGGCTTGATGCAGTTGTTCGCCGAAATCAGCCAGCCGGATGGCGAGCCAGTCCATCTTGCGGGCATCACTTGCGATGGCGAAGGTAACGTCCTGGTGTGCGATCGCGACGGCGAGCGAATCATCGTGTTCAGTCCAGCAGGGCAACGACTGGGCGAAATGAACGTTGTCGCTCCCGTCTCGGTCGCGGTACACCGGAAGACGGGCGACGTTTATGTCTTGAGCGCCGAACCGCGGGGGAATTACCGAGCAAGAAAGCACGTGATCAAATTCTCCGGTTGGCAATCCGGGGCGAAAGAACAGGCGCGAATCGAGCTGAGCGACGAAGGCCACAACGCAGTGATGGCGTTGGACGATTCGGCCGCGCCGCCGGTCGTTTGGGTCGGTATCGACCGCGCCAAGGAAGGCGACGCCTGGCGGCTGCGCACACGGGCCCAGCTCATTCGGCTTGAAGACCGCGGGGACCAGTTCGCCGTCACGGATCACGACATAGAATTCGCCGATCTGCCGATGGGTGTGGTGACGCGCCTGGCAGTGCATCCGGAGACCGACGTGTTGGTCTGCCGCGGCGAGTACGCTCATGCTGCCGTGTACAACGGACTGACGGGCAAGCGTATCGAGGCTCCATTCGACTATGCAGTCGACATGGGCGTGGGGCTTGATGGCCGGTTCTACGTTCAAACCGGTTACGGCTGGAACGGTCCACTATGCAAGTTCGACGGCCATCTGCGAGCGGTCGGCGTTCCAGGCGAACGGAAACCGGACAACGCCGTCCTCTCGAAGGTGTTCGGCCGCTATGGCAACGGGTTTGGCGTTGCCGGGTTCACTGCTGATTCGACAGGCCGGTTGTATGTGGCGCAGCAGCTTGACCAACAGACGATCTCGGGTGATTGTGTCGTCGCTTTTGACTCGGACGGCCAAGCGGAAGACCACGGCCGGCTCAAGGATCACCCCCGATTCCAGCAACACGGTCTGTTTTCGGGCGCCCTAGTCGGGCCCATCGAGACCAAAGTCGGCAGCGTGGCTGTGGACCATCAAGGCTACATCTACATTGGCTTGCGAGGCCAACCGCTCGACCACGTTCCGCCGCCGGGTTTCGAGGACGATCCGGCCTACGGATGGGTCGTGGGCAGCGTAGTCAAGATCAAGCCCGAAGGTGGAAGCGTGTTTCAGTTGGGCGGACCGGAGGCTCGGCCTCCGCGCCAGGCCCTGCCCATTCCGGCCGGCATGGACGGCGTGACGTTGATCCAGCGCGAAGGTTACCCGCGAGGGCCGATGTTCGCCGAGAACGCGGTCAAGGTCTATCCCGGTCTAGGTTCCATGTCCGGCGGTTTTGGCGTGGGTTGCCGCTGTCGCCAGCCGATGTTCTGCCTGGACGCGTGGGGCCGGCTGTACATACCGAACGCCGTCACCTACACGGTCACGGTGTTGGACAACAACGGCAACGTCATCACACGCTTCGGCCGTTACGGCAACGCGGATTCTCGCGGGCCCGGCCAGGACAGCCCAATCAAGACGCCGGACATCCCGTTTGGTTGGCCCGAGGCCGTGGGAGTCAGTCACAAGGCGGTGTACGTGGCCGATGTGCTGAATCGCCGCATCGTCCGATTGCGCAAGACGTACGCCGCAGAGAAGACGTGTAGAATCCAGTGATCCTTGGAGGGAAATTGCCATGAAGCCCATACGCAGATTAGGCGCGATGCCGTTCGTAGCCCCGCCTTCAGGCGGTTTCTTCAGCGGTGTGCCGTTTCAAGACCGCCTAAAGGCGGGACTACGAGCAGTTGCTGCTATTGGATTGCTCATGATGTTGGTGAGTACGGGGACTGCGGCCGACGGCCAACCAGACGTCGGCAAGCTTGCGGAGCAACTTCGCGATCTTCCAATCGCCGTGTTGCCGGAGGAGGAACGCGCAGCCGCAGCCGACACGATCCCTGATGATTTGGACCGGCGCCTGCGCGCAGCGAATCAGCGCAGTTCGGCCGACTGGCAGGGGATAAGAACGCGTGACGATTGGCAGCGGTTTCGTGACGAGAAGCTTCGGCTGCTTCGCGAGGCGATCGGGCCGGCACCCGAGGAGCCTGGCGACCTTCGCCTGCAAGTGACTGGAACGGTGGACGGCGACGGGTACCGTATCAAGAAGCTCGTATTTCAGAGCCGGCCGAGGCTGTGGGTGACGGCCAATTTGTACGTACCAGCCGAACCGGCCGAGTCGATGCCGGGACTGTTGATCTGTCACAGCCACCACAGACCGAAGGAGCACGGCGAGTTGCAGGATATGGGCATGACCTGGGCGCGCCAGGGCTGTTTGGTGCTCGTGCCCGACATGCTCGGTCACGGCGAACGGCGTCAGCATCCGTTCGTCACGGCAGCCGACTATCACAAATCGTACCGGGTTAGCCGGCAAGACTACTACTTCCGCTACGATACGGGCATGCAATTGGCCTTGGTCGGCGAGAGTTTGATGGGCTGGTTCGTTTGTGACCTGCGGTGTTGCGTGAACGCGCTGCTGTCGCAGCCGGGAGTGGATCCAGAGCGAATAATTCTGCTCGGAGCCGTAGCCGGCGGCGGCGACCCGGCGGCGGTTGCCGCCGCACTGGACCCGAGGATCACCGGCGCCGTCGTATACAATTTCGGCGGGGCCCAGCCGGAAACGCGATATCCTCTGCCCGAGGATGCCGAATTGACCTTCAACTACGCCGGCAGCGGCAGCTTCGAATCGACCCGCAACCTGTGTCGCTCGGCTGGCGATGGCTTCTTGCCGTGGGTAATCGTGGGCGCCGTCGCGCCGCGGCCGTTCATCTACGCCCACGAGTTTGCCTGGGATCGGCCGCGTGATCCGGTCTGGAAGCGACTGCAGTCAATCTGGGGTCTATACGGCGCGGAGGACAAGCTGGCCGCGACTCACGGTCGAGGTTCGGTCAAAGGGAGACCGCCCGAGTCGACGCACTGTACACACATCGGTCTGGAGCATCGCCAGTCGATACACCCGATCTTCCAGCGTTGTTTCGATATCTCCGTGAAGGAAAGCGACGAGTTTTCCGCTCGGCTGGAAGCCGAAGAGCTGCGCTGCTTGACTCCTGAAGCGGTGGAGAAGCTCGATCCGCAACGACTTAGCGACTTGCTGCCGAAGATTGCAGCCAGCCAGATTGCCGCGGCTCGCCTGCAGCGATCCGAGCTCTCGGATGCCGACCGGCGCAAGCAGCTTGGCGAAGAATGGAACTCGGTGCTCGGCCAACCGAGTTCGCCAAACCAAATCAAGGTGCGGGCAGTTGCCCGACGCGATGAACAAATCGAAGGAGTGAGAATGGAGCAGGCCGTGCTTGATGTCGCGCCGGGGATCGCCGTACCGTTGATTCTACTTCTGCCCGAGAAACCGACCCGGCCACGCGTGCCGGTGGTCGTTGCAGTTGCTCACGCTGGGAAAGACGAGTTTCTGAACAACCGGGGGGAACTGATCGCCGCGTTGCTGTCCGGCGGGGCCGCTGTTTGCTTGCCCGACTTGCGAGGGCTCGGCGAAACGCGTCCCGATGGTTCCCGCGACCGCTGGGGGGCGATCACCAGCCAGTCGTCCACGGAACTTATGCTCGGCGGGACGATGGTCGGTGATAGGCTTCACGATCTTCGCGCCGTGTTGAATTATCTGCGCGGCCGTAGCGATGTTGATTCCAAGAGGATCGCTCTGTGGGGCGACTCGTTCGCGAAGGTGAATCCGCCCGATCGCGATTTTCAGGTGCCGCGACACATGGACGATCGCCCGAGATGGTCGGAGCCGCTTGGCGGATTGCTGGCTTTATTGGGGGCGCTGTACGAGGAGGATATATGCGCGGTGTATGTTCGTGGCGGCCTGAGCGATTTTCAGTCCGTCGTTGCCGAGCCGTTCGTCTATATCCCACACGACGTAGTCGTCCCCGGCGTGCTGACGTTCGGCGACCTGCCGGATCTTGCCGCCGCGGTCGCTCCGCGGCCCTTACGATTGGACAACCTGGTCGACGGTTTCAACCGCCAACGCCCCGCCGACGACGTGAGGGCGATCTACCGCCCAGCAATTCAAAGCTATCAAGACGCCGATGCAGCCGATAGGCTGGTGATTGGCGAGACAACGGATTCAGTGAGCCGCTGGTTGTTGGAGCAGCTATGACGTTGTCGGCCACGATGGAAATGCGCGAACGGCTTTCACTTTCAAAGGAGAATCCCCGTGATCAAGAGACTCGTTCTTCTCTGCGTGTCCGTTATCGCGTTTACCGCACAAGTGACGGCTGACGATCCGTACTTGACCTACGTTAAGAACGCGCCTGAATTCCAGCCGGTCCGGCAGGACCGTGATCTGTTGATCGGCCGGTGGGATACCTGGCTCTATATGCCCTGGCGGTTTCGTTGGACAGTCGGCACCGGGGACGAGGGCGGTCAGTTCTGCCGCGATTATGGTTTCAACGGCGGGTTCACGGACCATGGCAGCGGACCGTTCGAGTGGCTCAATAAATGGAACCTACGCTTCTACAACGACCACACGGCTGCCAAAGGCTACCTGTACCTGCGCGGCGCGAACAGCAAGGGCCACTTTGCCAAGTACCAACGCGACGGCCGCGCGATCCGCAGCGGAACCGATGGCCCACAACCGATCAACGACGCGATGCGCAAGCGGCTAAACGACACCGTCACCCGCTACGTGACCAACGTCCGCGAACACAGCTCGCTGCGCGTGGCCTACGCGTTGGATGACGAAATCTCGTGGGGCGCCTTCGTCTCGCCGATCCCCTGGCGGCTGAATGCGGACGACGAAGCCTACAGCCGCTGGCTCAAAGAGTACTACGGGCCGCTGGATGCACCGGAACCGCAATACGTCACGCCCGACTTCACACGCCGGCAACTGGATCGGCCGCTCAAGGAAATCGACTTCTCGCCTCTTCTGGATCGTATCACCTACAACGACTCGGTGTGGGCGAACTTCATCGGCGAGTTGGTGGAGACAGCCAACAAAGCCGATCCCGATACCCCGTGCGGCTTCGTCGGCGGCCAAGCACCGAACATGTGGGGTGGCTACGACTATGCCAAGCTAATGAAGAAAATCCAGTTCATCGAAGCCTACAACCTCGGTTCGTCGCAGGCCATCATCCGGTCGTTCAATCCCGCGAACGCCATGCCGCAGGTGACGACTCACTTCCACAAGGACGATCGCGGCACGGCCAACGACATCTGGCAGACGTGGTACTACTTCGCCCACGGCAACCGGGGGATGATCGGCTGGGTGGAAGGCTGGTTCGTCGGCAAGACGCCTCGGCCGTGGCTCGACGAGTACAAGTCGGTCAACAGGGAGGTCGGCAGCGTTCAAGGACCGAAGATGGCCGGGTCACGATGGATTCATGACGGCGTAGCGATCTACTATTCGCACCCGTCGATCCAAGTCTCCTGGTGCCTGGACATCGAACCGCACGGCAGCACTTGGGTCAACCGCGGTAACGACGCCCGGCTGGGCACCTCGCACAACGTCCGCAAAGCCTGGGAGTATTTGTTGACGGACTCGGGCATCCAGTACGATTTTATTGCGTACGACCAGGTTGTCACGGGCGGCGTGCCGGACGAGTACAAGGTGTTGATTCTGCCGGCCTGTTACGCGCTATCGGACATCGAGGCCCAGCGGATCACCGAGTTCTGCCGACGTGGCGGAACCGTGATCGCCGACTTCGCTTGCGGTCTGTTCGACCAGCACGGCAAAGGCCGTGCTGGCGGGGCTTTGGATGAACTGTTCGGCGTCCGCCACAAAGGCAGCGCAACCAGCCGCGACTTCTTTGGCGATAAACTGTGGGTCGAAACCAATCAGGACGCCGGCTTCTACTTTCGCCGTTATCGCGACTTATTCGCAACCGTCGACTGCAAGCTGGAGCAGGGTTTCGCTGTCGCCGCGAACAATCTGCCGACGCAGAACATACAGGACGTCGGATCCGGCAAGGCGATCTACCTGAACCTCTCTCCGCAGCGATACTTGCAGTACCGAGAAGAAGGCGTGGCGAATCACCAGAAGCGTAACACCTTCATCCAACACGTCCTCGCCGCTGGTGTGAAGCCTTGGGTCACCGTGACGGACGATAGCGGCGCCAGGCCCCGCAACGTGGAAGTCACCTACTGGAGCAAAGGCGACCGCACGCTGCTATTCGCCATCCAGAATGCCGTCGTTACCGGCAGCGCGGTCGGAGGCGGCGGAGTTGAAGGTTTGATCAGCCAGAAAACTAAGATCAACGTCGAGTTTCCCACAGCCGTGCAGGACCTTGTTGACGAACGCACGGGCAAGAGCCTGGGCGATGGAAAACGATTCGAATTCGATTTCAATACCGTCGAGGCGGTATTCTTCAGCTTCCACGGACGACCACCGCGCAGCTAAGTTGATAAGCACCCGTGCATGAGTTTCCCGGCGAAGTAGAAACCCGGTTTTTCCGAAAAAACCGGGTTTCTGCCATCGGTTCTTCCCGAGAATCTGTGACTGGGTACTTATGCACTGCGAACCGGCCTACCCCGCCGTCTTGGCTGGTCGAACACAGAGCCTTATCGTTGCATCTCGGCCGACAGTCACCGGGAATCCGTCGATCAGCTTGCTCCCTTCCACGACGACCGCTTCCGCTTCGCCAACCTCGACGCGATATTTCTCCTGCGGCCGTACGACGAACCATTGCGGCATTTCATTTAGCCGCGCCCAGTTAATCGTGGCCGCCGTGTGCTCCGTGCGCGGCGGATCGAAACGGAGCACGCCGTTCCAGGGCGCGGCTGTGCGCACCGTCAATAGCAGCTCGCCGTCGCTCCGTGCCGCGCCGACACCAACGCCCTCGGCGAAGGGCTCGGCGCGAACGCCTTGCGAACAGAGCATCATGTGCAGACACAAGCATCGCCCGGTGCTGCCGTCAAAGTGGCCGCCGTTGTACGGGCCGTACTTGTTTTCCGGAAACCGCCGGTGGCAATGGCCGAGCGTCGACCAGTCGAGCCAATCGAATGCGCCTTCGATGTCAGGATAGCGATTCCACAAAACCAGCATGCTCTCATGCGAATCGCTCCAATCATCGCTGCTGTTGGAGCGCGGCCACAAGGTGTTTTTCAGGCTCGGATACTTGGAGACGTTGTCTGTGAGCCAACGCATCGGTTTTGTGATCGCCGCACGGTAGCGGTTTTCCCCTGTTGCCTGGTCGTAGTTGTCGAACGTGAACAAGACATACCCCCAAGTGTCCGTCGATTGACGCCATTCGAGCTTGCCGTCTTCATCCTTCGCCGATTGGCACAGCAGACCCGTTTCCGGATGAGCCGCCGATTGCAGGATCCCGTCTAACAAGTCTCTCATCGGTTCGCGGTACGCCGCCGCCTTGGGACGTCCCAATTGACACTCCAGCGCAAACAGTTCGCCGAGCCCCGGCACCAACTCGCATCCGTGATCCTGGAACCGGATGTCTCGAATCGCCCACTGCGGATCCAAGAGAACCGCATCCGCAAGCTCCTCTGCAGAATCGAGGTATAGCTGTTTTCCCGACATGGCGTACAGGCGGGCCAGGGTTTGCAGAATATTTCCTTGCGGCTCCGGCCCTCGAAAAGCGTGGACCATGCCGCCGCGACGATCGGCCTCGGCGATCATCGCGTCCACCAGCCGTTCCAATTCGCGATACCAGTCGTTGTCCCGCCCCGATACTTCGACGATGCGCAACAAACCGTCGCGCAACCACTCGGACAGGGCCCCGAGCGTTGCTGGTTCGCCTTGACTGAAGTTCTTCAGATCATACGTGGTAGGAAGACCGGAGGGCGTTGCGCACAAACGCTGAGAATTGACCAGCGTCTCGTGGAGCGCGCCACCTTTCTGATTCAGTTGCGGATTCACATAGAAGGCCATGAGCACCAGCGAGCTGTAGTGGTCGGCGGCCTCGTTGTGGTAGTCCCACTTGCCTCCTTTGGAGAAAAGCCGAGCTTTCGGATCTTGCTTCAGGTCGAGCCAGCCTTGAAGCAACCGCCGGACGTTACTCGCGCAATCGGCGTAGATCTCCGAACGACGCTCGGCAGTCTTCCACAGAGTGTTCGCTTTCGTGGTCTCCTCGCCCCGGACACCGTTCGCCAATGTCGCTTGAATCAAGCTGCACGCAAGAAAGGGCAACCATCGCATTGTTGGCACTCCGTTGAGAGTCCACTGGCGGAACGTTGGTAGCTCGGCCGGCAATTGTCTTCTGCGAGAGGATGCTGACATCGTACCGCTTGCCGTCCGTTACTTCCACCATCGAAGGTATGTTTCAGAGGCCCGGCTTCTTTGAATGTGGCTCACGCGCGTTACGCTTCATGGACGAAGCGTGCAGACAGAGGCGAGCCCACGGATGGCATAGCGGTCCCACTGATAAGAGGCGATCATCCGTGGGTCCGCCATGCCATCCGTGGGGCTTGAATCACACCGATTTCTACGCAGGAGGCGGTTAATACGGCAGCAGGACTATTCCATCGGCATCCCGACGGAGTTACGTTGATAGGGTCTAATACGGAGCATTGGCAAGACTTCCGAATTGAGAGGACGACTATGCGCACTATTACTGTATCACATTTGACGCGTCGCCGTTTCCTGAAAGCGAGCGCCGGGACGATCGGAGCGGCCATGGCGCCGATGGTCGTTCCCGACAGCGCACTGGGCTTGAGCGGCATTGTCGCTCCCAGCGAGCGGATCACGCTGGGCGGCATCGGCATTCGCAACCGGGGTGGCTACGTCCTTAGCTTCATGCTGGCACAGCCCGACGTGCAGTTTGTCGCCATCGCCGACGTCAGGGCCGACCGGCGTGAGGCCGTCAAAGGTATTGCCGACAACAAGTACGGCAACAACGATTGTGACACGTACCGCGATTTCCGTGAATTGCTTGCTCGCGACGATATCGACGCCGTGTTGATCGCCACCGGCGACCGCTGGCACGCTCACGCGTCGATGATGGCGGCCGAGGCCGGTAAGGACATCTATTCCGAAAAACCGTGCGCCATCACGCTTAGCCTGGCCCGCACGTTGGCCGACACGATTCGGCGTCATGGGCGCGTGTTTCAAGCGGGCACACAGCGGCGGACCGTCAGCAATTTCGTCCAGGCTGTCCACTGGGCGCAAGACGGAAAGCTCGGCAAACTCCATACGCTTCATGCTTCGATCTACCGACTGCGCGACAGCCACGATTGGCTGCCGGCCGAACCCGAACCGCCGAAAGACGTGGTCGACTGGGACATGTGGTTGGGACCGGCGCCGTGGCGGCCTTACAACCAACGGTATGTCGACGGCGGATGGCGAGGATATTTCGATTTCGATTCCGGCGCCACGCTCCACGACTGGGCAGCGCACACCCTGGATCTCTGCCAGTGGGCCAACCAGGCCGATAACACAACGCCCATCGAGTTCGAACCGATCGACGTCCCGGACGACAACGTGATTGTCGGCCGGTACGCGAACGGCGTGAAGGTCGTGCTGCGCTATTCGGGATGGCTCGGGCTGGGGACGTGTCCGGTGAGGTTCGAAGGCGACGAAGGCTGGATCGAGACGGGTGACACCGGACAAACGGCCGTCTATCCCGACTCGCTGCGATCCGAACTGGCACCCCCTCCGGCCGAACGCGGAACGGCACCCAAGAACCATGTCCGGGATTTCCTCGACTGCGTGAAATCGCGAGCCATGCCGGCGGCCAATGCGGACATTACCGCCCAATCGCACATCGCCTGCCACGCCGCCGCCATCGCATACCGGCTGGGACGCAAGGTGACGTTTGATCCGACGAAGGAAGAGTTCATCGGCGACGAAGAAGCCAACCGCATGCGAACTCGCGCCATGCGCGAGCCGTGGACAGTGTAGGAACAAACCGGGATATTGATTTGGCTTGGCGAATGATATGAACACGGGAGACACAGGAATGCTTTGCTTGAGACGATTATATCACGATCGGTTTGAAGGGTCCGCTGGAGTACAGCCTTTAGGCTGCATAAGACAGGCTGAAGCCTGGACTCCAACAGCCTGCCGTGCGGTGTCTATGATTCTCACGGTCACGTGTCTGTTGGCGATGAACACAGAATCGCTGTTCGGGCAGACCGCCAAAGAGACGCCGCAAGATGAAGCCGCCCGGCTGGTTGCCGTTCTGAAATCGGACGCCTCGGTGTTCGACAAAGCGAAGGCATGCCAACGTCTGGCCGTTATCGGCAACAAGGAGGCCGTGCCGGCGCTAGCCGCCTTGCTTGCGGACGAGAACCTGTCGAACTATGCCCGGTGTGGACTGGAGGCGATTCCCGATCCGGCTGCGGACGACGCGCTGCGCGAGGCGCTGGGCCGACTTGACGGAAACCGTTTGATTGGTGTGATCAGTTCGATCGGTCGAAGGCGGGATGCCAAAGCCATCGACGGCCTGACGAAGCGACTTGACGACGACGATCCAGCGGTGGCAGCGGTTGCGTTCAAAGCGCTCGGCTATATCGGCAACGCCCCGGCAGCCGGAATCCTGCAGAATGCCTTGCCCGAAGCCGCCCCTAACCTGCGTCCTGCCGTGGCCAGCGCCTGCCTGCTCTGCGCCGAGGGCCTTCTTAAGCGAGGTCAGCGCGACGAGGCGTTGGCCTTGTACGACACGTTGCGCAAGGCAGATGTTCCCAAACACGCGGTCATGGCCGCGACTCTGCAGGCGATCGTCGCTCGTGGAAACGATGGCATCCCGCTCTTGGTTGAACAGCTCGAATCGGACGACGAAGCGAGATTCCGCAACGCGATCTATGCGGCCCGGAGTCTCGGCGGCGGTGTGTCGGATGTGTCGGATGTGCTGATGACGCAGTTCGACAAGCAGCCTGCGGCACGCCAGGTCTTATTACTTCTCGCGCTAGGCGATATTGGTGACAAGACGGCCTTGCCAACGATCTTGAAGGCAGCCAAGACCGGTACCGGCGAACTGCGCGTCCAGGCAATTCGCCTTTTGGCGACATTTGGAGATGCTTCCGTCGTGCCCATGCTGTTTGATGCTGCCGCCGAGTCGGACGAGTCCATCGCGCAAGCCGCCAAGTCCACATTGGCTGCCCTCAAAAACAAGGAAGTTGACTTGGCGATTGTAGAGATGCTCGACACGGCCGACGCCGGAACTCGCCTGTTGGCCATCGAGTTGGCTGGCCAACGCTGTATCGGTCCCGCCGCGCCAGCACTGTTGAAGCTGGCCGATGACCCCGAGGCGAGCGTTCGCCTGTCGGCCATCGGAGCGTTGGGAACAACGATCGGCATTGAGCACTTCCCCCGACTCCTGGCCCGGATACCGGCTAAGAAGACGCCCGACGAAGAATCCGCTGTGAAAAGGGCGATCCAGGTGGCCTGCGCCAGGACGCCGGATCGGGAGGTGTGTGCCGAGCAACTTTCGCAGGTCATGTCGGGTGCACAGACTGAGGTGAAGATCTTTTTGCTCGAGCAACTCGCAACGGTCGGCGGAACCAAATCGCTCGCAACGATTGTCGCTGCAGCGCGAAGCGAGGAAGACGCCATCCAGGACGCCGCGACCCGAGTGCTTGGCGAATGGATGAGCGCCGACGCCGCGCCTGAACTGTTCGATCTGGCTAAGACGCTGACGCACAAGAAGTACAGGATCCGAGCACTTCGCGGCTACATCCGCATCGCTCGGCAACTGAGTGCATCGCCGGAACAGAGTGTGGAAATCTGCCGGAACGCGTTGGCCATTGCCGATCGCGACGACGAACGGACGTTAACGATAGACGTGCTTGGTCGCGTGGCGACCTCGGAGGCACTGACGGTAGTTGTTACCTGTTTGAACGACGATCGCCTGAAAGGACGCGCGGCCGGTGCGGTTATCGCCATCGGTGAGAAACTCGTCCAAACGTCTCCGGGGCAAGTGGCCAAGGCAGTCGGGCAGGCTCTCCCCGCCGCCAGCAATCCAGCGTTGACCGATCGGGCCAGCGTGCTGCTTGCGCAGGCCGAGCGATTGTCCTCGGCCAGCGGCGACGAAGAAGGATTCGTTTCGATCTTCGACGGCAAGACGATGAAGGGCTGGGAAGGAAACCTGGACATGTTTCGCATCGAGGACGGTGCGATTGTCGCCGGAACAATGAAGGGCCGCATCCCCCGGAACGAATTCCTCTGCACTGAGAAGGAATACGAGAACTTCGAACTACGACTTCAGTTCAAGCTAGTCGGCGAAAGGCCGAACGCCGGAGTTCAAATCCGCTCGCGGCGAATCCCGAACCACAACGAAGTGTCCGGCTACCAAGCCGACCTGGGTCCTGGTTGGTGGGGTTGCCTCTACGACGAATCGCGACGCCGAAGAGTCTTGGCCGGTCCCGAAACGCCGGAGAAGCGAGCCGAGCCGGTCCGCGCGAACGATTGGAACGACTACCGGATTCGCTGCGAAGACAAACGCATCCAACTTTGGATCAACGACATACGGACGCTGGACTACACCGAAGAGGACACGGACATCGAGCAGAAGGGCATTATCGGAGTCCAAGTCCACTCTGGCGCCCCAATGGAAGCTTGGTATCGCAAGATCCGCATTAAGGAACTGTAGAGCAGACGCGTAGACTATCAGTAGACTCGTTTAACCGCAGTGCCCAACGGGCCGCGCGTGGGAGCACCCGTTGCGTTATCCGTAGATCGCAGCGTCGAGAAAGGACACAGTACAACGTTTCCGCGAACGCGCGGGCCGTTGCAGCCTGCTGAATTACTAGCTGATAGCATTCCTAAGTCTTTATTCCTTGGTTGAGTTCGACCCGGTTTCGACCAGAACTTGTGACGAAGAATAAGGAGTTACGTTCGCTAGCTTGCTAGTATTCCAGCAGGCTGCGTTGGCCCTGCGGTTAAACGGATTTATGCGTCTGCCCTGTAATCGGGAGAAAGGCTCTTGGAGGCCGCTTCTTGGGAGGACCACCATGGCGGAACCCATCGCGTATCTGAATGGTCGGTACGTTTCGAATTCGCAGTGTGTCCTGCCGATCTATGACGCCGGGATCGTGCTCGGAGCGGCGGTGACGGACTTGCTGCGTACGTTCCGCGGCGAGCCGTATGCGGCGAAGGAGCATGTTCATCGGTTCTTCGAGTCGGCGCGTTACGCGTACATCGATCTTGGAATGACCGAATCGGAGATGCTGGAGATTGTCGAGCGGCTCGTCACGCACAATTTGGAAGTCTGGCCGGAACGCGAATTGGCCATTGTGTTCTACGCGACCGCCGGCGAGTTTCCGGTGTATGCCGGCTCCGCGGGAATGGCCGGATCGCAACAGGCAACGGTATGTCTGCACTGCTTTCCGCTGCCCTTCGAGCTGTGGAAACCGGCTGTGGCGGATGGCGTGCACGTCGTCACACCCGCGCAGCGACACGTACATCCGAATACCCTCAGCAGCAAGGTCAAACATCGCAATCGCCTGCACATGTGGATTGGGGACCACCAGGCGCATCTGGTCGATCCCAAGGCGGTGGGTCTGTACCTGGATCTGGACGGCAATGTGACGGAGACCGGTGGGGCCAACTTTGTTATCCTCAAGCAGGACACGATCGTCAGTCCGAATCGCAACAATATCCTCTGGGGAGTCTCGCTGGATACCGTGCGCCGCCTGAGCGGCTCGCTGAGTTTGGAATTCTGCGAACGCGACATCCAGATCCATGATGTTGTGAACGCCGACGAAGCGTGGTTGTGCACCACGCCGTACTTCTTGGCACCGGTGGTGAAGATCAATGGTCTGACCGTCGGCACCGGTCGTCCGGGCCCCGTGTGGCGACGGATGGTCGATGCCTTCAGCGACGAAGTCGGTGTGGACATCGTCCAGCAGATCCTCGATTCTTCGACGTGAACGCCCTCGATCAGGAAAGGAAAACCACATGAAGACAGAGACATCCAATGTCCTGCGCGGAGCCCTGATGAGCGTGCGTTGCTGCTTGCTGAGTCTGGCTGTCTTCCTGACTCCGGTTCTGCCATCGCTGGGCCAGAGCGAAAGTCACTTGGCGGGTCACTGGAAACTCGACGAGAACGACCAGGGCCACCTCGTCGCCGATACGTCGGCGGGCAAGCTACACGGCAGTTTCAGCGGGACCACGGCGGAACACTCCGTCGCGGGTATGGTCGGGCGGGCTATCCGGTTCCCGGCGACCGGCTCCATTCGCCTTGAAAAAAATGCCGCCGCGCTGGGCAAGCTGACCGACTTCACTGTGTCGATGTGGATTCAGTACGACGGCGGTGCCAGCCGCCTACTGTTTACGTTCTCTGACGGTACCATGGGCCATCGCATCCAGGTGGAAGTCCACAGCGGGGCCCTCGGCTTCGGTTGGCAAGACGGTGGGGCGTGGCAGAACTTCATCACGAAGCCTCTCGCGTGGGAGTCGGGTCGGTGGTATCACGTCGTGTTCGTCAATAGCAGCAAGTCGGGCAAGTCGATCCTGCGATCGAACGATCTCGTATGGAAGACCGATGCCAATACTCTCTCGCCAGCGGATTTGAAATCGCCGGTCAAGCGGGTCGAAATTGGTTCGCTGAACGGTCAGTATTCGTTCAACGGTTGCGTCGACGATGTTCGGCTCTTCGATTCGGCACTCCCGCTATCAGAGCAGTTGGCCTTGTACGAGGCGCACCGAAGTACGCCGGACGATGCACAATGGGTTGCGGCCAAGACAGCGATGATCGAGGAGCATCGCCGAGCGGAAATGGCCCACCGGGCTCGTGAACTGTTTTACACGGAAGAGGCTCCTCAGCTTACCAAGACGGAACTTCAGCAAAAGGTCGACTGGCTTTTTCAAACCGAAGGAGACGATCTGCTCACCCGCACAGACAAAGAGATTGTCTGGACCCGCGAGATGATCGAGCGGCTGCAGGGGCGAGCCGAGGCGACTGATTTGTCCGACGAGTTGGCCGCATTGAAACAGATCGAACGAAGAGCGTCTGCCGCCGACGCGGCGCTCGGTACGTCAGAGATGCGAACGCTCTATTTTGATATCCGGGCCTTGAAACGCAAGGTGATGCTTAAGTCACCCGAGATCGACTTCACAAAGATCATCTGTGTCGACGCGCCGTATACGCACCGCAGCCCGGACACGCACGGGACGTTCGATCAAACCGAATGGGTCCACGAGAGCCGGTTCCGCAGTGAGATGTGCGCCTCGCACGGCGCGAAGCTGATCGTCCTGGACGATTTTGCGAGTACTCCATCACCACGCAAGCTTGCCCCGCCGCATGATTTCGGGCAACCGGTGGCGATGATGAGTTTCGACCTTTCCTTCGACGGTCGCCGGGCCTTGTTCTGCATGAAGCCGGAAAACGAGCGGGCGTATCATCTTTACGAAATCGGGCTCGACGGAGATGGCAGAGACTTCCGGCAGATTGCCTACGGCGGATACTCCGACATCGACCCAATCTATCTGCCCGGCGATCGCTACCTGTTCCTTTCGACCCGGGCCGATGTATTCGCCCAATGCGGAATGTGGGCGCGCAGCTACATCCAAACCCGTTGCGATGCGGACGGCAAGAATATCCACATCCTCACTCCCGGTACGGAACCCGAGTTTTCACCCTCGCTGCTCGACGACGGTCGCATTCTTTCGACTCGCTGGGAGTACATCGACAAGTTTGCCAATCGGATCCAATCGCTCTGGACGATGCGTCCCGACGGCACGGGGGCCACCACGTTCTGGGGCAATCAGACGGAGCATCCCGATCACTTGGGCGAAGCGCGACAGATTCCTGGCACGACGAAGGTGATGTTTAGCGGGTTTGGTCATCACGATGTCTGGGTCGGATGCATCGGAGTGGTCGATCCGAAAGTAGGCCTCAACTTCCCGAATGGTATCTGGAAAGTTACACAGGAGATGCCCTGGCCGGAGGTCGGCGACGGTCCGATCCCGACGCCCGGGTTGACCGAACAATACCACACGTCGGGCAAATACGCTGCCTACAAAACGCCGTATCCGCTCAGCGAGGAATTGTTCCTGGTTTCCGTCCGAACCGGCGCTCTGAAAGTCCGGAGCATGCGATCCGCCCACGATCCAACTATCGGCAAGTTCAAGCTTTACCTGATGGACATCTACGGCAATCGCGAGTTGGTCTACGAAGGCGACAACAACGTTCTATATGCCCAGCCAGTCCGCTCGCGAACAACTCCGCCCCTTCTGCCCGAAGTTGGCGATATGCCCGGTTCGGAAGAGGGCAACCCGGTGATCCGGCACGGGATGTTCTTCTCGAACAGCATCTTTGACAGCGCTCCGCCGGAGGTCCGCGAGCACGGTAAGTATCTGCGAATCGTCGAGAGCATGCCGAAAAACTACTCCATCGGTATCGTCCACCCCGGCGGCAAGTCGTTCGGCTGCGAGGGCCCGAATACGGCATGGGGAGAGTGGGGCGAGGAGTTTCTGCGAGGCAAGACGCCGACACCGACAACGGATGTTTCATGGGGTCACAACGGCTTGGTGCAAGGACCAATCACTTCCGTTACCGGGCCGCTGGGCGTCAAGCAGGTCCACGGCACGGTTCCGATTCGCGAAGACGGCTCGGTCGGTTTCGAGGTTCCCCCATGCCGGATGCTCTATTTCCAGGTGCTCGACGAACATTATCGCACGGTTCACACGATGCGGTCCTGGGTATCGGCAAGACCGGGTGAGTATCGAGGCTGCACCGGTTGCCACGAGAGCCACAACTCGACGCCGACATCCCAACCGGTCATGCCCGGAATGGCGCCCGACGTAATCGAACCACCGCCGTGGGGCGTCCGCTCGCTCTCGTATGTGAGAGACATCCAACCGGTCTTCGACCGCGCATGTGCCGAATGTCATCAGGGCGATGGAGAAGCGGCCGAAACGCTCAACCTGAGGCTGCGCCCGGACCCGCTGGGAACGCGACGTTTTGGGGGCATCTTCTGCGAACCGTATCTGACGCTGACCTTGGGAAAGGATAACCATCAGATAACTGGAGGCATCCCCAGATACGATGTATCGCGTGGCTATCTCGCGGTGCCCAGCACGATCGCAACGCACTACCAAACCTTGGCGCCGTTGACCTGTCTTTCGCCAAAAAGCAAGCTGATCGCCGAGGCGATGGACAAGAAACGTTGTGGCGAGGATCTGTCGCCGGAAGATCTACGGATGCTGATCGCCTGGATCGACCTGTGGGCCATGTTCCGCAGCGACGAGGAAATCCGCGAGATCGAAGACGCTCCGAGCGATTGGTTCCCACTGTGGACCTACCCGCCGAAAACCAAAACAGCCCCTCGCGTGCGCACGGAATACTCGCAGGATGAGTACACCCGCCCGGAAGACCGTGTTCGCTAGGACGAGCGAGACCATGGTTTTTTCCGAATACGTTCTGGCGAGGCGTTGGCTAAGTCCAAGCGGTCGAATTCTCAAACTGGAAGAATGAACCGCAGAGTGTCGAACAAGGAATGACGAACGCAGAAGGAGGGCAACGAGACCCGCGTGTCACTCCGCGTGTTTCACCATTGTGTGAATTCCGCCATCCTCACTTCGATTCTCACCACTCCTTGTTCGATATTCGGCATTCCCAAGCCTCAGATGGAATTCGACGTTGACGCAACAGCGCAGCATTCCAATCGGTAAGTTGCCTGGACAAGACAAGAGGGTCGGTATGACCAAGGCGAAGAGGAGTCTCGCATGAATTCGTTACCTGATGTACTTTCTCGATCTTTTGTTGTCATGGTCGTGATCGCTGCGTTCGTTGTTGCCGCCCGCGCGGCGGACGCCCCATCGGCCGATTCGCAACCGGTCTTTTCGCTCAGCGACTTCGGGCCACTGGACTCACCCGATCAAGCGCGGGCAACGTTCGACAAAGCCGTGCACGAACTGCGCAACACGCAGGGCGGCGTGTTGGCGGTTCCAGCCGCGGTGTGGCGGACAGTCAAGCCGCAATCGCTTCAGGGATTGGTGCGTGAGCCCGAGCCGCCTGCGGAGACCAAACGCTGGCGTCACGGGGCGGGTGTCACCGTGGTGACAGCCGACGAGCGGCAGGCGATCGTCGCCGTGCCGCCGCTCAACGGCATGCGCATCGAACGTCAACTTCGGCTAGCCGAAGGCGACAGCCTGCCGCACTGGGGCACGCATCCCGTGCTGACGATCGACAACCGTCTGGTGTTCGGCTCCAGTAGCTATCTCGACTGGTTACAGGAGCCGGTCGCCAAAGGCTCGAACCGTCGCTTCCATGTGCCATCGGTCCGAGGGCTGTGGCCGGGGCAGTTCTTGAACATTCATGGCGGGCCGGGCTACGGCGGCGGAGTGACGCGGGCGGTGGTCAAGTCGCTGGGCTACGACGCGGACAAACAGATGTCTTATCTGGTGGCGGACAGCGACCTGGACCACCGGGCCGGCGCCATTCTGCACAACAAGAGCAACACCGGACTGATCCATATGCTACAGACCAGTCACAACAACAACCAGACGTACGACGTCAAGGTGATCCGCAACCAATACGCTCACGGCGACACTTACGTGTACTACTGCGACTTCAACTACATGAGCAACGTGCACTCGGCCGCCGGCGACGAAAACGGCAACTGCTTCGGCGCGTTCATCCGTTCGCTGGACAACAATTACCAGGGCGTCGTCGAAGCGGTCGACCCGACGACCGGACGATTGACTTTTAGAACCGGTGCGCGAAACGTTGACACGCTGGGCGATTCGCGGCCGCTGGTGAACCGCAACCCGGACAAGGCGATCACCGCGGGCAAAGTGTTGATTGTGCCGGCGGAATGCTACTCGGAACCGGTCGACAGCGGCAAGTGTCGTTTCGAAGGAAAGTCGTACCCAACGCGACTAGTGAAGAACGCTCGCACGGGTGTGAGCGAACTGAGTGTCGGCGGGCTGATCCGCGGCGACCGCGATTGCCCCTGGACGGCGGATATCGTCGGCCGGTACTTGGCCGTGAACGAACCCAGCGAGCGTACGCCCAAAGGTAACCTGCGGTGGTACCAAATCCGCTCGTTCAAGCAAAACGACGACGGCACCAAGGAGATCGGCATTCTGCGATACTGGTGGGGCGCAAAAACGGCCGGAAGTCCCACGCTGTACCGTCGCGACAACTACACGTGGGACGGCCACATGCGACCGCTGTCGTACATTATTGCCCCGGGGGCATACGTAAACGACGTGTCGCGGGCCGTGGCCGGCGGCGCCCGCGGTGGCCAGCGCACGCTGGGGCTGGCCCCGTATTCCGACCAGGGCACAAGGTCTGCTTTCGAGTCCGGTGATGCGATCGAGCAAGCCATCGGGCCGGATCCGTTCAAGCCGCAGGCGTTGCGCGTGTGGATGTGGGAAGACGTTCCGGGTGCGTTCCCTTCGGCCGTGATCGATCTGGCCAACCACGGCGCGGCGTCGCGTTACTCGGCCATGACAATCGCAGGCGGCGGGTCCAGCCTGGAAGATGCGGCCCAGCGGCAGGAGCAGAAACCGGCTTGGGACAACGTGATCGTGCTGAACGCGGCCGCAGGCGTGGGACTGAACTGCAACGCCGACTTTGCCGACGCGGCCATTTTGTTCCAACAGCCGCACAGCGAACAGCCGATCAAGTGGCGCTACGGCCACGCCGAAGGCAAGCCGCCGCGCGAAGCCGTTCTAACCGTATCGAAGGAAACGGGCCGGCTGCAATTCCAGGGCGACGGCGTCTCGACCGGCGGCCCCATCACCGATGTCCAAGGCATCTCGGCCGGCCCCACGCCAGCACGCAACCTGCGAGGCAAAAACGTACCGGTCGCCAGTGGCGCGACGTCGATCCATGTACGCTTTCCGCAACCGGAATCCGACGGCGACTACGCCGTGTTCCTCGAACAATCCTGGTTGACCAACCGCGCCGTCAGCGACAAGACCTCCGACGGCTTCACCGTCACCTTCGCCGCCGCCGCGCCAGAGAAGGCCGCGCTGGATTGGATGATCGTGCGATAGCATTCCCTTGCTCGCCTTTCTTGTTGTGAGAGCCCACCCATGAAACAAGTGGCAAGCCGTTCGTTGTCCCGCCTTTAGGCGGTCTTCTGCGGTGTTCCATGCCTGGAGCCGCCTGAAGGCGGTACTACAAACCGGCATACGTGTCGGCTTCTGAAGACGGGAAGGCAGAAAGCGTCTAGTCGTTCGGCTTCTTCGGCGCGGGTTGTTGGCCTCGCCGACGATGGAACCAGCGGTAGTAGTGAGCCGTGTGTCCTGATTCCCTTTGTGTCTTCAGGTAGGTGCAGAGCCGCGGGAGTCGGTATTCCGCGGCGGACGGCGGAGTCGGGATGACCAAAAAGAAGAAGTCCGCGGGAAGAGTGCCGGTGCGCGATGCGATCTCCAACAGGACGGCGCGATGGAATCGCATTGCCTCGTATTCCAGCATCTCGTGGGCCAATCCAAACTCCTCGGGCGTCTGGATGTAGCCTTCGTCCACGGCCCGGTCGATCTCCTGGTGTTCCGGATTGCGGTAGGCGTTCGCCATTTCGAAGATGAGAACGGAAACACGGAGCGGCCCGGAGAGCTTTGGATGCAATTGAATCTCCAGAGAGCCATCAACCCAAGCCACGTTACCGCAAGCGATGTCCTCGCTGCTGGCAAAGCGGTAGCCACGAAGGTTCTTCCGGGACTCGATGTCTTTGACCATCATAGCGTATGTGGCGCTTGCCTCGCGTAGCCACTCATCGACATCGTCATCGATCTTGAATGCCTCCCAGTCGACGGCCGACGCGGCGGAATCGGCGGCCGGTAATCCAGGCGAGCGCGCGAATAGGAGGCACGCGAACAGACAAGCAATTCTCGATACGCTTTGCATGTTGATCCGCTCCTAGCGTGGGGCACGTTTCCAATGTTCCTAGGGGGGAGGAAGTGCCCAAAAAAACTGACCTAAACCCCCTGCAGTTAAACAACTTGCGTCAATCGGTATCCAGTATGCCTGAATCCTCGTTTCCAAAACGGTATGCTTCTGGTGAGCTAGCGCACCAGAGCCGATTTAAGCCACCGTTACAAAAGTTGGACTGGGAACCTCAATCTAGCAAGAGAGGCCCTGGGGTAAAGCCTCTCAGCTTCTCCAGGGCCTCTCTTAACTTCCATCCAAACCAGCCAAACCCCACACCCAAGAACACCATCACCGCCATCAGCGTCCGTAGGCTGAAACGAAATCTTCGGCGTTTGGTGGGGTTAGTTTTGGTCAAGGTTGGTCTTGGGGGTTGATGGGTGGGTGTGGGTCGTAAAGCTCAGGACGAAACTCTGCTTCTCGTTCTCGCATTTCCTGTTGGATCTCGATTGCACGTGCCCGCATGTGAAGTGTAAAGCAGTGCCATCCGATCAATGCTGAGGAGCACATCACGCCAAAAACGAGGGCCGGGATAATTTCCCTCCAGACATGTGGCCGACGTGCGTTCAGAGCAGCAAGGCCGACGATGGCAGCACCAAGCAAGACATCAAGGAATACGGTCATCGCCAGTTCTTCCGGTTCGATTCGGGCAAGAATCCCACCGACGCCGATGTACAAGATGAAGATTAACAGCGACACGGAGCAACACCCGACGAGCGGATGCCGAGGCTGGCCTGAGCCACCCTCGCTCTCCTCGCCTTTCGTGTTGTCCATGGACTCGGGCACGGTCAGTCTTCCTCTCTCAACTTCCATCCAAACCACCCGAACCCCATCCCCAACAACACCATCACCGCCATCAGCGTCCGTAGGCTGAAACGAAATCGTCGGCGGTTGGTGGGGTTAGGGTTGGTCAAGGTTGGTCTGCCCAGATGAGATTGATGAGCCCAGCATAGGCGGCAAGGAGTACAGAGATAACGGTCACACGGATGGACAAGTCACGGAGCGTGAACCGCCAAGGACGTTGCACGAATACTTGAGAAAGCCCCTGTGCCTTGGCCAGCGAGCGGTACCCATAACCGGCCAAGCCACCTCCAAGCGTGCCAATCACTCCCGCCAGTACCAACCAGCACCAAGAAGGTGCCAACGGCTGACCGAGGACTCTAGGTAGAACGGCAAGAATGCCGCTCAACGTTCCAGCGAGGCCCCCAGTGAGACCTCCCAACACTGTTGGAAATCGGGACAGCCAGAAACACCAAGCCACGATTAACACGTTGGCGATGGCGAACAACCCAATAACGCCCGTTCCTATGAAGCCGACACCTAGACCGAAGAAGCCGTGCGCTAGACCACCACTGCTACAACCGAACAGAAACCCAAAGACACCGCCTGCCACTGCTGTTCCCAGGAAGACCGAGTACCAGAACAAATAGACCGTTTGATGTCTGATTTCAGCCGTGATCTCGTCGGCCTTCGTGTTGTCCATGGACTCGGGCGTGGTTGCGATCCCCGGACATCATGATACCATTTTTCGCCCCTTCGACGAAAGAAAATATCCCGACAAATCACCCGAGTATTGGCCCAGCTTGGCCAAGCTGGTACGGTAGAAGGTGGCTTTGGAGGGGATCGAACATGAAGACCCGCCGCTTACGACTGGTTCGGCCACGATGGACGCTGGGGACGATGTTGCTCATCGTCGGATGGTCTTCGCTTGTGCTCTGGTTGAATGTTAGGCCAAGGGTTCACGAGGTGGAAGCGTCTCCGGTAGTAAAGGTAGTAGGGAATCATGTCGATTCGGGGAAGCCAATGCGAAGGTACCTCGTTGAGTACGGCTGTCCGTGGCGTCACACTCTTGCATTTTGGGACACCGAAGAGTCCCAAGATGCATCTGATGGCTCTACATCGGGCTGGATAACCGGCTGAGTTGCGGAATAGCCTGCCAAACCGCTCGGCACGTCGAAATGAATTTGCACGCGCTCGGTAGCAGACGCCACACATGGAAGTAGTAGTAGAGCAATCGCGGCGCATTTCATTCGCATCGGTTTGGTCCTTGTGGCGTCTGGTCGATGAGGCAAGCGGACAAACTGTCAATCGCCCCACTGGTCAGAAGTCAGCGGTTCACGGAGTGACCTTGGGCTTGGCCAAGCCGTGTTGGACGCGATGGTAGTGGCCGTCGAAACCGGTCGACGTTTTGAATCCTTCGTATTTGCCTTCCTTACCAGCCTCTTTCGTGTCCGCCAGTAGTGTCTCCAATTCGGTAGCGGTCATCGGCTTGAAGTTGCGTGCGATGGCCAGGTCTTGCTGGAAATCCTTGCGCGACGTGATGCCGCATACCAGGGTGCTGATCGGCAGCGACAAGGCGTAGCGGCGGCATATTTCGGCGCTGATGCCGAGCCGGTTGGGGATGATTCCGCAGGCCAATGCCTTCATGCCGATCGCTCCGATTTGACGGCGGTTGCACTCGGGTACGACCTTTTTCTGAAAGCTGCGGTAGTGAGCGTCCAGGATGTTGATTGGCATTTGCACCGTGTCCCACTCGCAGGGCTTGGCGAGCATTTTCAATAGATGATCGATGTCCTTGTGGCCGGTGAAGCCGATGTAGCGGACCTTGCCTTCCTTCTTGGCCTCCAGGGCCGCCTTCAGGGCGCCGCGATCGACGATCCAATCGGGATCCTCGGTGTAGTTGATTTCGTGAAACTGCCACAGGTCCAAGTGATCGGTCTGCAACCGCCGCAGACTGTCCTCCAAATGCTGTTTGGTTCCCTTGTAGTCGCGGGCGCAATTCTTGGTCATCAGGAAGACTTTGTCGCGTCGACCACCGGTGGCCAGGGCCTTGCCCATCACCGTTTCGGCGCCGCCGTCGTGGTAGTCCCATGCGTTGTCGAAGAACGTCATGCCGTTGTCGATCGCTTCGTGCATGATCGAGATGGCTTCGGTTTCGTCGATCGAGCCGATATGCCAACCGCCCATACCAACAATCGATACCTTTTCGCCGGTTTTACCCAGCGGGCGTTTGGGCAACCCGTCCGGGCTGTCCTCCTGCGCTGGCAAGATCGTCGAATCCAGCGCAGCCATGGCCAACCCGGCTGTGGCCGCTTTCAGAAAGTCGCGTCTAGTTTCAGTCATGGTATCATCTCCCTCGAAAGAGTCGGCGCGATCGGAAGTCTGCGAGAACCTGCGCGCCGTTCAGTTCGTGAACACGGATACCATTGTATCACGGCGTTTGGGCGGTGCACCCTAGGTACACTGTTGACAAGTAGTCTTGATCGAAAAGGCTGCGGACCTCATAGTTAGCATCTACGCCGCAGCCAATTTGATTTTCCGGTAGTGGAAGTCGTGAGACTTCTGGCCCCGAACTCTTGCGAGTCCGGCTACGGAGATTTCCGTTAAGGATCGCTGCCAAAGTAACATCGTCGTTTAACCGCAGGGCCAACGGCCCGCGCGGACGCGCCCAGCCCGTTGGGCTTGGGGTTAAACGAAGAACGCTAGAGACCACAAATGGCGTTTCTGTTTCGGCAGCGATCCTAAGCCACAAGTTGGCGGCAATTGATTACGAAGGGAACATCGCCGTGCTGATCGACGTGCTAAACCTCGCACTCGCGCTGCTGCTGGTCGTGCTGAACGGTTTCTTTGTGGCTGCCGAATTCGCGATGGTCAAGGTCCGTGGAAGCCAGTTGGAACGGCTGGGCGAAGATGGTGGGCTTGTCGGACGCGTGGCGCATTGGCTTGGTAAGCGATTGGATGCATCGCTGTCCGCGTGTCAACTCGGCATCACCATGGCCTCGCTGGCGTTGGGCTGGATCGGCGAGCCGGCGTTCGCACACCTTCTGCGCCCGTTGTTCGAACGAATCGGTTTGAACGATCCGAACGCACTGCACACAGTGGCCTTTATCATAGCTTTCACGACAATAACCGCATTGCACCTGGTAATTGGCGAACAGGCTCCGAAGATCTTTGCCATCCGCCGCCCGCAGAAAATGCTACTGTGGTGTGCCGTTCCTCTGGCCGTGTTCTACTTCCTGTCGTATCCGTTGCTTTTTGCGTTGAACGCGACAACCTCCGCGCTGTTACGCATGGTGGGAGTAGAAGGGGCCAGCGAACACGATGCGCCGCACAGCGAAGAAGAACTGCGAGCGTTGGTTGCCCAGTCGCACGCTCACGGCGAGCTAACGCCGGCCGAACATCGCTTGATCAATGCGGCGTTTGAGTTCGACGACCAGATCTGTCGGCGGGTCATGGTGCCAAGAAATGAAGTCGTGTACTTGAACGTGGCTCAATCGTTGGCGGAGTGCGAGCGAGTGATCCGCGAGAAGAAGCACACGCGATATCCCGTGTGCGAGACCTCGTTGGACAACGTGGTTGGCATCCTCCATAGCATAGATGTGATTGGCCTGGACGACGATTCGTTCGATCTCCGGTCGCTGGTTCGGTCGCCACACCACTTGCCCGAAACTCTGCCGATCAGCCGCGTGTTGCGTCACTTCCAGACCACGCACCAACTGATGGCGCTCGTAGACGACGAATACGGCATGCTGGTCGGCATTGTCACTCTGGAAAACGTATTGGAGCAGATCGTTGGATCGGTGGAGGACGAATTTGATCGAGAAGAACCACCCATCGTGAAGGAAAGCGAAGACAGCTTTGTCGTTCATGGCACGGCTCCACTGGATGTAGTGTGCCGCGAGTCGGGCTTGGCCTTGGAGTCGGCCAAAGTCGATACGTTCTCCGGCTACCTGACGACCGTATCCGGGCGTATGCTGAAAGCCGGCGACCGTCTGGAACTCGAAGGGGCTGTTGCGGAGATTCTCGATGTGGACGGAGTGCGCGCCACTCGCATCCGCGTCACTCGGTCGCCAACCACAGATAGTCCGCCATCGTCGTGACAAGATGGCGAGTGATTTTCAAATCAGGCTGTACCCGCACACCACCTACCGCCTTCCGACATAGAATTGCAGCTTTGACTGGGAGACGTTGGTTTCATGGATAGTGTTCAACTGAGACCGCTGGATGCGGCATTAGTGGTGATCTACCTGCTGGGAGTCATGGGGCTGGGTCTGTGGATGAGCCGCGGAGTCAAGTCGACGAAGGACTTCTTCTTGGCCGGCAGGTCGCTGCCGTGGTGGGCCGTGGCCATGTCGCTGGTCGTTTCGGACATCGGGGCCAAGGACATGATCGGCGTGGCAGCCGATTCCTACCGTTACGGCGTAGTGATGATGAACTTCGACTTCATCGGATGCACCCTCGCCGTGCTGTTGGCCGCCTTTCTGTTCATGCCGTTTTTTTGGATGGCCGGAATCTACACGATCCCGGAGTACCTCGGTCGGCGCTACAACGACTACGTCCGCAGGTTCTTCGCCGTGGCGTGGACGTTTTTCATGCTGGCTACGTTGGGCACGATTTTCGTAAGCGCTGCAGCCATGTTCAAGGTCCTGTTGGGCTGGCCGTTTTGGCTCTCCGTCGGTGCGACGGCAATCATGGTTGCCGTGTACACGACCGTGGGCGGGCTCAAAGCCGTGGTCGTCACCGATGCCTTTTCCTGCGCCGTACTGATGGTCGGGGCGGGGCTGATCTGCGGCATCGGTTTACACGAAGCTGGCGGATGGACGGCGATGCAGGAGACCATTCGGGAGATGGACGCTGGTTGGACCGCCCATCATTTCGAACTGGTGCCGCCGGCCGACCATCCAAAGTTCTCCTGGCCCGCTGTGTTCCTGGGGCTGGCTTTGGTGCTGGGCCCCTCGTACTGGATCGGCAACCAGGCAATCGTCCAGCGAAACTTCGGCACGCGCAGCGAGAACGAAGCACGCTCGGCCTACGTGTTGTGCGCGGCCATCAAAATGTTCTTCCCGTTGCTGCTTGTTGTGCCCGGGCTGATCGCGCTGGCCCTTTTTCACGGCCAATTGGGCATTCCGTTTGTGGGCGGTGACTTAGCCGCGCCTGACGAAAACTGGCAAGGCAATCTGGTGCTTCCGTTGCTGATCGTCAAGTTGCTTCCTACTGGCGTACTTGGGATGGTAGTCGGGGCGTTCCTAGCCGGCGTTCTCTCGAATTTGGATTCGTATGTCAATTCGGCCAGCACGCTGGTGGTCAACGACCTGTACAGACCATTGGTCCGTCCGGGGGCAAGCGACCGCGAATGCCTGGTGCTCGGACGTGCCCTGGTGGTGGCTTTCGTGGTCTGCGGCGCGGGTGCAAGTTACTTGGTGGACCGATGGTTCGAATCGGTGTTTGACGCTTTTCAGACGGCTCTGTCATTCATTCAAGGTTCTCTGTTCGCGCTTCTGCTATTGGGAATGCTCTGGCGGCGAACGACCCAATGGGGCGGTCTGGCTGGCATGCTGATCGGCGTGGCAACGGCCGTATTCGTGCATTTCCACCGGCCGCTGTTGGGATACGAGGGCGAAACATCGTTCCTTTGGGTCTCGTGGTGGTCCTTCGCCGCCGCGATCGTTAGCACCGTCGTGGTCACTTGGTTCACAACGCCGTACGACGAGGATCGCTTGCGAGGACTGGTGTGCTGGATACCGTTGAAGGAACCAACATCATGAACAAATTGACCTTCGTACTGCTGGCAGCCAGCGATGAACTTACTCGTCCGGCCGTTGTGTCGTACGGCAAGTGGTTCTTCGTGGGCGCCTTGGCCTTGTTGCTGGTATGGTTGATCTGTATGCCCCGACGACTGATCGGGCACACGAAGGCCGTACCCCCGCTGTGGCGAAATGTGCGGGTGTGGGCCATAACGCTCTGTGTCATCCAGATGTTCGTGTATATCTTCTTCGCGTAGCGGTGCGCTCGACTTGAAATACCCCTATGCCATTGCAGGGAGATTCCGTGTTCAAGACAAGTATTTCATGGGACAGGATCAAGCGTCGTTGGCCGACCGTAACGATTATCGCTGGAATCCTCCTTTGCCTGTCTGTCGTCGAAGGATTTGGCGCAGAGGACGCGACGCGACGCGGCTCCAGGCTATTCTTCCGCATTGTCGGGGCGCAGAATAACGCTCCGATCCTCCCGAAGTCGCGATCCGCGTGGACGCAAGACCGTCAGCTTACGACCGGTACGACAGGATCATCGGACCACGGTTTCACCGAGTATCCGTTCTGCTGGGGGCGCATGGACTTCACATTCGTCGAAGGCCACGCAATCTACCCTCGCCTTATCTCCGACGCGGTTGCCGATCCGAAGGCCGTCAATACGGCCGACATCGTGATCGACCATGTCTACCAGCCTCACGGATGCGTTTGGGGCTGGGCCGCTCGGGAATTCATACAAACGTTTACGGCCAGCCAATCCGAGTTAGTCAGTCTGACGCTGCTGGTCGCCTCCGAGCCGGGTACGTTCATCGCCACGCTGCTGGAAGGTGGGCCGGGCGGACGCCAGATCGGTCCTGCCAAGTCGTTTGACTCCGGGCATTCCATGACCTGGGGCCATGTCAGATGGCCCGCCGGCCAGGCACCTTTGCAGCCAGGTCGGACTTATGGAATTCGTATTGTTCGTGTCGACGGGAAACCGTGGACGCCCTATCTCCATTCAACAGGCAATGCATACGACGACGGCTTGGTCTATGTCGACGGAACGCCTCGCCCCGAATCTGATCTGGCGACTTGGATTGTTGAAGAGCCCCCCGAATTGAAGCGGGCCCTGATCCACGGCGCCAACCAGGAAGGCTGGGCATTCCGACAGACGAGTGTTTCTTTCACGCCGCGAACGCCGAATGTCCGACTGATCAGCCTTACCCTCTCGCCGGTCACCGAGGAAGACCAGCGCGACGGGTATTGCGACATGGTGATTCGTGTCCATTCGGAAGTCGACGGACAGGTCTTGACGCGCAAGCGTTGCTTATCGACCGGACCGAAGGGAGGCGCTCAGACCGCGCATTTCCTGTTTGCTACCGACGAGTTACCGATCGAACCGGCAACGCGATATTGGCTGGACGCCTATCTGATCCCACACAAGCAGCAGTCACTTCCCGAGGAAGAAGATCCGCTGATCGTGCCGCGCGACATGCGCCCGTGGGTCTATGGCGAGCCGTTTCCGGGACAAATGCCGGCGATCTACAACCTGAGTCTTGCGTACGCCAGCAACAGTGGTTTCATGCACGATTCCCGTTTGACGTTCCGCTGGTCCGAGCCGGTTCCCTGTCCCACGGTGATCGAGACCTGGGGCGATGGAGTGAACGATGGCATACGTACCCTCGCTGCACCCGGGGAAACCAGCGTGCAGATACTGAAATTCTGGCCAGGCCACAAGTATCAGTTCCGGCTCACTTCGACTGGCCCAACCGGATTGAGGTGGAAGACGCCCTTGTACGAAATCCGCATCCCCCGCGGGACCGAAATCGGGCCAATTCGCCAAGAGGAATACCCCGAGCAGTTCGTCACACTTGCCCCACCCCAACATGCCGCACCGCCGCGCTACGACAGTATACGTTATCGAGAACAGGTCGACGTGACCAACGGTGACTTCGAGGACGGATTGACCGGTTGGAAAATCGCGGGCGACGAGGAAATCGAGACGAGCCCGTCGAAGCCCAATCTTGGCGTCAAATGGGGACGTGCGATGGCCGGCTGGTATCACACGACCGACCGTGATCGGCAACAGGCCCTGGCCAAAGCCACGTTATCCCAAACCATCGCGACCAAGCCGGGGCATACGTACGTGCTGTCCGCATGGGCGCGGACGTGCGTTGAGGGCGGGTCGGCCGGCAACACGCGAGTGCGGCTGTTTGCCGATCCGGACGGCGGCGATGATTTCGGCGATAGGAACTCCAGTCAGTGGTACTGGGCGGAAGGACGCTGGATGCGTTTCGAACACCGCTGGGTGGCATCGTCGGAGCAATCGACCATCGGCCTCGGGCTGTTTCGCTGGTACGACGTGGATCTCGCGACCGCACACGTCGACTTTGTCACCGTCTACGATCTAGGCCCCGTGGCACTCGGTTCGCAAGACGCCACGACACCATTGAACTCGCCACCAACCTTCGCCTTGGTCGAACCAAGCACCGAAGCGAACGACAAGGTCGAGGCATCTCTTCAGGCCCCACCAGGACACGTCATCACCGGAATCGGTGCTCGCGCCCAGGACGACAATATCACGACCATGTGGCTACGTGTTCAGCCGCTGTTGGCGGATGGTACAATGGGAACGCCGGAGTATTTGCGGGGCGGCTGGGAGCCGGACGCGGGGCTGGAGGCCCAAGTGGAATTGCCGCCCGGATACGTCGCAACAGGGTTTGGCGCCGCCATCGCGCCGGAATGGGACGTCAAGAGGTTTCGTGTCTGGGGTCGGCCCTTGGCCGCCGACGGTTCGCTGGGCGAAGAGAAGGAATTCCGCGGAGGCGCAGATTTGGAGAGTGGCGTCGAACGTCAAGTCAATCTGCCGGCTGGTCGGGTACTCACGTCGGCCGGCTTGAATTGTATGCACAACGATATCAATGGGATCAAGGCCCAGTCTGCCGTCCTGGTGCGCACGGCGACCGGATCCAAAGGACAATAGAAGCTGCAGCCAATCCAATCATGAGATTCGCAATCCTGTATGCCGCCGTCGTGTTTTGGGGAAGCTTCGCCGTTGCGGAGTCCGATCAAGCCGTAGCGTCTGAGCTTGGGCCGTACCAGCGCCAGGTGGTTCAGCAACTGTCGCTGTTGGATTCGGACGACGCGTCGAAGCGCGCCGGCGCGGCCGAGGCCATCGGCTTTCTTCGCGCGTACTCGGCAGAGGAAGCCCTGATTGAACGGCTTGGGGACCAGTCGGCGGACGTGCGACGCCAAGCGGCGATGGCGTTGGCCTGGTGCGGCGGCCGTCGGGCTGTTGTCGCTCTGCTAGACGCGCTGGAAGATAGGGACTGGCTCACCCGTCAGGCCACGCACGTATCGTTGACCAATCTGACCGGGATGGAGTTTCCTTTCGACTCGACGGCACCGACCAGCCAACGGGCAGCGCAGGCACGTCGCTGGCGCGAATGGTGGACGGCAGTGCCACAGAATTGTCCGCCTGAAGACGTCTTGGCGCTATTGCAGCGGCCGAAGAACCTGGCGCGCGGCCGCTCTGTGCTGGCCTCGTCCAGTTACAAAGGCCCGCCCGATCTCTTGACCGACGGGCGGATTGGTCCGCAGTATTGGCAGACGAAAGACGTCGAGTATCCACAGTGGTGCACGATCGACCTGGGCCAGCCGACCGAGATTGCCCGCGTGGTCGTGCACCAGTACGGCCCGACGCTGGTGATGACCGAGTATCAGGTGGCCACCAGCCTGGACAATCAAGACTACGAAATTGTTTCCCATGGCCAAAGTGCCACGCCGGTCGAATTGGTGATCGACTTCGCGCCGCGAGTCGCCCGGTACGTCCGCGTCGTGAGTCTTCGCGGTCGGCTTGCAACCCACCCCACGACTTTCTTCGAGATTGAGGTGTACGCCGGGTCCGAATCTGACGAGACAAAGGCTGCGTCAGCTTCCATCGAATGGCGAGTCGAACGTGGCCTGCGAGCCTTGGGAGCACTCGGCGGAGACGGCGCAACCGAAGCGATCGTTGAATGCCTGGGGCCAGAACCGCCAACCGCACCACATTGGCGTCCGACAGTTCGAGCCGGAATCCGGGCGCTGGGGCGGCTGCGCGAACCGTCTGGTTTCGAAACGCTGGTCGGTTTACTGGACAACACGATGTGGGCACGCTGCGCCGCCGAAGCGTTAGGCGATTTCGGCGACGCGAGGGCCGTGGCGGCTTTGCTGGCGGCCTATCCTCGATACGCCAAACAGTTCGACGGCACATATCCCCCCCACGTCCCCGTGGACGACAACTGGGGTTCCCCTCCGTCGGACGTTGCCGAGGACCGGATGCTGGAGACGCCTTTTGCCATCTCCTACGCCCTGTGCCGTCTGCCCCTGGACCGCGACGAAGACCGACGGACGTTGCGCGGCCTGGCCCCACTGGTAATGGCCAATTTGCCGGGCGACCACGATCGTTTCATGCTGTACGAGTTGGCAGTGCCCGATCTGCTGACACGTCATTTGATGGAACATGCGGGCTTGCGCCAGGAGGCGTGCGAGCATGCCTTCGAGATACTTGGCCAACCACGGCGCGTCGCGAAACTGGCCGACGCTCCAGAGTGGCCCAAGCCACCCGGTTACGGAGCTATCACGACCGAGTTGCGTCAGGCGATCTGCATTTCCACCTGGCTTCCCGTCTTATGTACCGACAGGGAAGATCTGCCAAGGCTCGTGGCACTGTTGGAGCACGAGGAAGGTTGGGTACGGATCAACGCCGCCAAGACGCTAGCCTTGCTCGGTGATGAACGGGCCGTCGCCCCTATCGCCAGAGTGCTCGCGGAGGCCAAGGCTGAAGCTGACTTTGGTTACTGCGGTACGTTCAAGTTCGACGAATACAACGACGTCTCGCCACGTTGGCGAGAGGCGTTCGTGCGGGCGTTGGGTCTGCTCGGTGCCCACCAGCACACGGGTCTGCTTGTGCGCATCCTCAACGACACGCGGTCCACTCTGGGTGTCCGCTACGCAGCGGCCCAGGCACTGGCTGATCTTCTAGCCCGCGGGGAGAACTCGCAAGCCGTAGCCACGTTGGCCGACGCAGCGACCGAACACACGTTCGAGAGCATTCGACACCTGGCTCGCGATACCTTCCGAATCCGCGGGATCTCGCCGCCGCAAACGGATGGAACACATTCTTCGTTTAACCGCAAGCCGGAGGCGTGCGCGTCCCGCAGCGCACGCCTCCGGCTTGCGGTTAAACGAGACAACTCTGTCGGCAACGAGACGAATGCCGCACCGGGGATGCCCGAGGCGATCGTCTTCATCAAAGGCCACAACACCATACCCAACGACGTGGGGACGGTCGAGTTGGCCGACCGCTGGCGACGGACTTACGTTTACACCGATCCCGGGCCTGTGTATCGCCCGGGACGAAACCTCCACATCTTGCGCCTCTCGAAACCCACCGGCGAAGTGACGCCGCTGACTACGTTCTCCGACGGTTACGTGGCCGACTGCGAATTGTCGTGGGACGGCACTCACGTGATCTTCAGCCGCCGTGGGCAAGACGATCCGTGGTGGCACGTCTGGCGAATCGGTGTCGACGGCTCGGGGCTTGAACAACTGACCGACGGGCCGCATCACGATGTCGGACCGGCCTACCTGCCCGACGAGCGGATCGTTCTTTCGTCGACGCGGAGCGGCATACGGGACGAATACCACGGGTACCAGTGCAACGCCCTTTACGTGATGAATGCCGATGGCTCGGGCATGGAACGAATCGCCACCAATGCTGGACGAGACAACGAACCGGCCGTGCTGGCCGACGGTCGGATCGCGTTCTGTCGTTTGGAGATGTTCTACGCAAGGATCAAGACCGAGCTGACGCTGCACGCCGTGCACGCCGACGGCACGCAGGACGTGGTCCTGTACGGTCCGGAACGGCGCCGGTTCTGGCACGAACTGGACTATGGTCTGCGTTCGCGAATTGGCCGAGTCGAGAATCCGCTCACATTCGGCGTGCTGCGTATGACACAGCCGCAGGCGATGCCCGACGGTCGACAAATCGTGGTGGCGACCCAGGCCGGACTGGCGCTGGTCGGCGGCCTGCGCGACCGCGAGACGATCATCACGCCGGAAAACGAGACTCAAGCCTATACCACTCCGTTTCCGCTGCCCGATGGCCGCGTGCTGTGTGCCGCAACGCCGAAGGTACTTGAGCACGAAAAAATCGACCTGGGGTTGTATCTGCTTGATCCGGCGACACAGAAGCTGGAATTGGTGTACAACGATCCAGCGACGGCCGACTTTGAACCGCGCCCCGTGCTGCCACGCCCGGCCCCGAGAAGACAACCGACTCGGACAGAGCCGGACGCCTACACCGGACAGTTCGTGTGCGCGTCGGTCTTCACGACGCAGGAGAAAGATGTGGTGGAACGGGGCCGGCTGGTTCGCCTGGTGGAGGGCATGCCAGCCGTGGGCCGGCACAGCACGCACACGAATCTATGGCCGATCTGGAAGAATCACCACGGTCTGCACGCGCGTGTCTTGGGGACCGTGCCGCTGGCGCCGGACGGGTCGTTCAATGTCCAGGTGCCGGCCGACCGGATGGTGCATTTCCAGGTGCTGGATAGCGACCGCCGTGTCATCGGCAACCAATTGACATGGATCTATCCCCGGGCCGGAGAGAGTCGATCGTGTATCGGCTGCCACGAACGCCCACACACCGCCCCAGGCGACGCCTTACCGCTGGCGCTCGGTTATCGGCCCGTCGAGTTCTTGCCCAACGGCGACGAATTCACCTACCGCGCCAAGGCATGGATGAAGGGCTATCTGCCGCCCGAGGTCGAGGAGCGAATGCGCACCGTCCGATCTATCAATCTGTTGGGACGGCAGTAGACAAGCCGCCGTGCTTTATGCCGGCGGTTCGTGACATTCGGGCTAGAACGGGTAACGCAGTCGTTGCTACCAGATGCCTCCGAGTTCATCTCGGGGGTGTTTCACCTCGTCGGCCGGAGGTAATAATCCACCGGAACAAGTCCGGTGGCATTCGGCAAGCCCGGCGTATTCCGCGTTGTTGTTAGGTTGAAGGTCATGCACCGCTGGCCCGAAGCCAGCGGCTTGGAATACACCTGGAGACGAGTCTTCTGGGCGGCCCCTATTTGTTACGCGCCTCGTTGGCCTTCTTGGCCTTTTCCAGTACCTCTGCCATGCTGACCGGCTTGCCGCCTTGACGTTTGCTTTCGTCGGCCGCTTCCATGAACGTGTAGATCTCGAGGGTTTCCTCCATGGAGACGGGCGGTTTTCCCGTCTTGAAAAACTTGCAGATTTCGACCACCATCGGCTTGTAGCTTTCGTACTTGCCGGCGTTGCCGCTGCCTTTGGTGCCGACCACCTCGGCACCATAGCCTTTTCTCGCCTCGAACGTCCCCGTGCGACCGTCCTCCCAGACGCCGACAACCTTTTCCTGGGCCTCACGCGTGACCGTCTCGCAGCCCGTGCCCATGATCGTGAAGAGGATTTCGCAGCCGTGGATGCCGTACCAGAATAGATCGGGATGGTGCGGCTCGATGCTCATTGGGCCCCAGGCCGTGCAGCTTTTGATTTGGCCGAATTCGGACTTGCCGCTGCGAGCCGCCTGGAAGCCGGAACCAAAGCGGAGCGACGAACTGGAGAAGCAGGGGACGTTCTTTTCCTTCGCCAAGCGGAAGATCTCAACACAATCGGCCAGCGAACCGGCCATCGGTTTGTCGACAAATAGCGGTTTACCAGCCTCGATCACGGGGCGCGCCATCTCCAGGTGTGGCCTCCCATCGACCTCCTCCAGGAACACGACGTCGACATTCTCCAGCATTTCGGGGATCGTGTCGTAGATCTTGATGCCTTTCTCGCGAAGCTGCTCGGTGTACTTCTCGCGGCGGCCCCAGCTCGATGGATTGTCCTCGATGCCGCCCGTGAAGCCGGCCACGATCTCCACGTCGGCCAAGTCGCCGGTGGCGTTCGGATCGTTTACCACGCCAGTGAAGGCCATCACATGGGAGGTCGTCAGTCCGATCATCCCGGCACGCAGCACCTTCTTGGACGCTTCCGGCTCTCCTGCTCGGACCGGCACCACGTATCCGGCCACGATGATCATGCACAACACGCTCAAGACACTCAGATGGCGACTCATGGAAATCTCCTCGCTGTGAATCCTCTTGCAGTAAATAACACCACGGTGCCGAGCCAACCGGGCTCGGGCTTTCTCTAATATTGTTGATTGAATGGACAGCGCCACTTTGCCCGGAAGGCGAAGCGTAAAATGCTGCCAATTCACGTGTTAGCCCCACCGGCCCCGTGCCGGTGGTCTACAGGTTTGGCGACTAATGCGTGGACACGAAATGCAACGAGAGCCCACCGGCCCCGTGCCGGTGGTGAACCGCTTTGACAACTACATGCGGAACCACCAAAACTTGGCCGCTAGTTTCCAAACCCTTTTCCACCGGCACGGGGCCGGTGGGGAGTCGGTGTTAGCTGCGACCGCCGCCTTAGTCCTCAAACCTGTTTCCACCGGCGCGGGGCCGGTGGGGTACTGGCAAAGTGACGCTGTCCAATTAGTGTATCGTCTGACTGGCTGCGCCTCAAGGATTTTCTATTGGCACAAACTTCAGCGAACGTAACCGAATCCACTCGGCCTTCGGCCGACCGGCCGGACGAACGGTCACTTGATGATTGCCGGCAGACAGCTCGATCTGCCCAAGTGTGAAACGATCGAACCGGTCCCAGCCTCCCGTTGATTTGGCGCGATCACCCGTGGAAGCGCCAAGCTGGTCTGTGACGGACTTGCCGTCGATTTCAAGAGCCAGAGGGTCTTCCGAGAGCGCGCCTTCGGAGCCGGCCAGCGACCACACGGCCTGAACTTCGTACTTGCCCGGCCTGACTCGCGACAACGTCCAGACGGCGCGGTCGCTCACGTCTTTCCAGCCGGCCATCGTACGCAGGTCGTCCAACAGCCTGACGTTTTCGCCTTGGAGTTGGACGGTTGTGCTATCCAACGTCAACGAACGATCGACATACGACGCCCGCACAATCGGCGGTTTGTCGCTGATCAGGAACTGGGCCTTGGTAGTGCCTCCTTTGGCCAGATCGTATTTCGGATCCGCATAACGGTCGAAGAACTTATGCAAACGGTCACGCAACTCGTCTTGAATCGTCTTGACCGCCGGTTGGTCGATCAGGTTTTCCAGTTCGCCAGGATCTTTGCGCAAATCGTACAACTCTCGAGGACCGTCTTTCAGGCGTTCGACGTACTTCCAATCGTCCGTTCGCACGGCCCGCACCGTCTCGAATTCGAAGAACACCGTATTGTCCCATTCCGGGTCCGTAGTCCCGCCTTTGAGGACCGGAGCGTAACTCCGACCGGGAGACAACGGAACCTCGGGGATCTTGTCCTCCAGATCCAGGTAGCTCAGGACGGTGGGGTAGAAGTCGTAGTTGCTGACCAACAAATCGCAACGGCCACCGGCGGCGATGCGTTCCCGGTGACGTAGAATCAACGGTACGTGCATCGTCGTGTCGAAGGCGGTCAACGGCCGCGTGTGGTCGCCCATGCCCCAGATTCCACTCTGACCGCCGGCCAGCCCCTGGTCGCCGGTGAACACGACCAACGTATTCTCGTCCAGCCCGTGTTGCTTGAGCGTCGCCATGATTTGGCCTACGCCGTCGTCAATGCCGCTGACCTCGGACGCATAGCGCCGCATCGATGTGGGATTGTTCAGATAGTCACGGTTGTTGTACATCCACGGATGCATCTCGCGTCGCGGGAAGGAAGGCAGTTCCTTGTCCGCGTAGTAGTCGGCGTGGCGGTTACGGGCGTCGTTCAGCAACAACGGACTCAGACCATACGGCCCATTGTACGCCAGAAAAAGAAAAAACGGCCGTTCCTTGTTCTGCTCGATGAACTCGACGCCCCGCTTCGTCCAGTAGTCGGTCAAGTAGGTCGGTTCCTTGTGGATCTTTCCGTTCTCGATAACCTGCTGGTCGTAGAACTCCGAGGTTCCGCCGCCCGGTTTCGTGACCCAAAATGAAAAACCCTCCTGGGGTTCCATGTTCTTACCGAGATGCCACTTGCCGGAAAGCCCGCAGGTATAGCCCGACTCGGCCAGCACCTCGGGCAACGAGCGGAATTCTTCGAGGGTACTGAAAGCTTCGGGGCCGATTTGGACACTGCCGGCAATGAAGCAGTGTACGCCGTGCTGCGAAGGCATCAGACCCGTAAGCCACGTGGCGCGCGTCGGCGAACAGACCGGGTTGGAACTGTAGCACCGCTCGAACAGCATTCCCTCTCGGGCAAGCCGGTCGATGTGTGGCGTGCGGATGTCCGGATTGCCGTAACAGCCAAGCGTCCAAGCGCCATGGTTGTCGGTCATGATAAGAACGACATTCGGACGATCCTGAGCAGCGCCGTACAAGTGGCCAGTTGATGAGGTCAGGACCAGCCCACTCAAGACGACAAAAGCAAGAAAAAGCCGAATTTGCTTCATTTTCTCTCTCCCGAAGATTATGGCGCAGGACGCCAATACCAAGTCAGTGTTTGGTGAATTCGATGTCTATCAGGCATTCTACTCGATACTGAATTTCACGTGACTCATCGGCCCGGTTGAAACATCACGGCGGACGACGCGGGCGTGTACCGAGTGTGTGCCGGTCTCGGCGATGATCGAGAACCGCTTGAGTCCCCAACCGTACATCTTGCCTGTCCAGACACGAGTGTTCTTCTTCGGCACGTCTTCCCATGCGGCGCCGTCCAGACGGATCTGGTAGTGGTCGAACTCGCCGTCGCCGGTCCATAAGTGGCCGAAGATCCGCTCTTCCGGACCGGGGCACAGGAGAATTCGAACTCGGTCGGTCGGTTTCCAACGAACGACTTCGGGATCCGAGATTCGCCAGGCGGTCAATCGCTTCTTGCGAATGAACCAAGCAGCGTGCGGCGATTCTTCCCACGGAATCGTCTTGTTGTCGATCCAATCGACCGTGTGCCAGCGTTTGTCGAAGGTGTGCTCCAAGTCGTAGAACTCCGGTGTATTCGCGACCACGTCACACCGCGTGAGCCAGCGGACGTAGTAGAATGACCACGCGGGGCTTTTCTTCGTCTTGACCGGATGCGAGCGATCCGGGTGTACCTCGACCACGCGATCCATTGTACCGTCGACCACATGCCGATGCATTTCTAGTGCGTCCTGTGGTACGTCGCCTACGGTGTAGTAGAGATTGAAGTCGTCCAGCGGCGTGGAATCGATCACAGCCCACTTGTCGAATTCCCGCAGGAATACCTCGGTGGTGAAGTGGCAGGCTGGGTTTTCGGGGCGACCGCATTCGATGTAGCGGGCGGGCATTCCCAACGCCCAACACGCCTGCTGAAACACCATCGCCGCCTGGCCGCACCATACCACCTGGCCCTTCTTGGCCCGATCCAGCAGGGCCACGGCACTCCAGTCGTCGAACACGTCCTCGGCGGGTGTGCCAAATTTCAGGGCTTTGGCTACCCACTTCTTCAGCACCAAGGTTCGTTCCAGGTCGGTGCGGCAATCTTCCGTCTTCTCGTCCAGTCGATGTTGCTGACGAAGCTGCACCATCTTCGGGTGAAATCGAGAATCAAAAGCGAAGAACTCGATCCACGGCGATACGTCACCATTGTCGTATTCCATCACGACAACCTCCGGACCGATGGTTGCAGCCAGAGGGTTCGGGCCTTTGCGTATCGGTTCGCTTCCTGTAGCCACAGAAATCGAAAGCGACAACATCACGTTTCCCACAGCAAGCAGTAGACGCGTTCGATTCATCTGGGTCCCTTTCATCGAGTGTTCTGGTGGGCTCGCATTCCAGTGATCCCCAGCGTAACATTTTCACTGTGGGGTCGTGAAGTCGAGCCAAAGGATTACCATGAAGATAACCCGCGTCGAGCCGTTCATTCTGCACGTGCCCGTAACTGGCGCCCGGATCGCTGATAGTACGAATCAGGTGACCCATTGGGGCGCACCGGGAGTGATCGTTTATACCGATGGCGGTATCGAGGGATTCGGGTACACGGGCACGCTTGGTCATTTGACGACGGACCGGTTGATCCGTGACTGCATCGGCGAGACGTTGGGGCCGCTGCTGGTCGGCGAAGACGCAATCAGCGTTCGGGCCCTCTGGCAGAAGCTTCACTCCACGTCCGGCGTGCACTGGGTCGGCCGCGCGGGGGTGACGCAGATGGCCCTGTCAGCAGTTGACATCGCCCTATGGGATATCAAGGCCAAGGCCGCGGACATGCCGCTTTGGAAGCTGTTGGGCGGCAGCGAGTCGGCTCGCGTCGAGGCATATAACACCGACGGCGGTTGGCTCAACTGGTCGAAGCAAGAACTCGTGGACTGCGCACGGGCGATGGTCGCCGACGGGTTTCGCGGCGTGAAGCTCAAAATCGGCAAACCGGACTCGCACGAGGATCTCGACCGGATCGAAGCCGTGCGCAACGCGATCGGCCCGCGAGTGAACCTGATGGTGGACGCCAACGCCATCTGGGACCTGCCAACGGCGCTCAGGTTTGGGGCTCGCCTCAAGGATTTCGACGTCTATTGGATCGAGGAACCTTTGGGACCCGATGACGTTCCAGGACACGCGCAACTGGCCCGTTCAATCACTACGCCGATTGCGCTGGGCGAGCAACTGTACTCGCCGATCCGCTTCCGTGATTTCATCACTGCCGGGGCAGTCCACTTCGTGCAGCCGGACGCGACTCGCATCGGTGGAATCACACCGTGCTGGCAAGCGGTCGAGTTGGCTTCGACGTTCGGGCTGCCCGTGGTACTGCACGCGGCCGACATGGTGCAGGTGCATCTGCAAATGTCGATCGCCCACTCGGCTTGCGACCTGCTGGAGTACATCCCCTGGTTACGCCACTGCTTCGAGGAACCAGCTACGGTGGAAGATGGCTTCTTCAAGACGCCTCAGATGCCGGGCGCTGGAACGACGCTCCGCGCCGACGCAATTGACAAATATGGTGTGCAGTGAGATCTACGGAAAGAGGATCGACTCTGCGTCCTTTGGCCGGTCTTCCGTGACAATCTCCGTGATCGCCCACTTCAGGTTTGCGCGATTGCGGCAGATCTCTTTGGGCAGGCGCCGTCGGGCGATTCGGTTGATCAAACGACGCACCACTCGCAAACGGCTCCACGGCAATTTGATTTTGGTGTACATCTGGATTCGGATTTGCGTCTGTTTCTCTTTGGCTTCGAACTCCAGCACGTAATGTTGCTCGGCCAGCAGGCCGATTGGCGCCTGCAGGGTGAATTCGATCGTTGCGCGGCCCAGGCCGATTTTCGTGACTTGTCGGATGTATCCCACGGCGGGGCTGATTCTGGGTACACGGCTCTTGATGTTTGCCTCCGCCTCCAGCGTCTGCGTCCAGAGGTCGAATTTTCGTTTTGTTTGATCGTAGCCCAACAGATGGATGCCCTGTGATCCGAGCGCTCGCCCGAGGCTTTCCATTGTGTCCAGCTTGTGGATGACCTCGGAAAACGGAACATCGACCGAGAAAGCCGTTTGCGTGCGCCCTTCGACGCATTGGGCCGATTGGCAAGTCAGGAGCAATATCAAAGCTGAGGTAGAAGCCAACATGGATTGGGAGCCTAAACCGGAGCCTCTCGTGTTACGCGACATGCAGAAATGCTGTCATCAAACTAACTATAGCACGACTGGAATGATGAAAGAAACTCATTCCAGGAATCCGGAGAATCCGCCTCCTTCAGGTAAGTGGTGCTAATGGGTATACTAGCACACGTTCTCGGGAATTTCTCTTCCATGAACGGATAGGCTCTGCTATTTCTCCCACACTGCCGAGTTTTGTCGGTAATCGCGTTTTCGTAAGTGGGAGGGTTGTTATGCCAGGGAAGGCGGCCAAAGTCAGAATTACGGAAGTTCAACAGAAGATCTTGACGGAAATGAGTTGTTCGCGGACCGAATCGTTCCAGTTGAAGCAGCGGGCATCCATCGTACTGCTTGCATGCCCCCGGCCGATTCGGGCCGGGCTGTCACGCACTGGACGCCCGAAGAATTGGCTGACGAAGTCATCAAGCGAAGAATTGTCGAGTCGATCTCGGCGACTACGGTGCGGACGCTCTTGCACGAGGCCGATTTGAAACCTCACCGCAGCCGGTACTGGCTGAATTCCAAAGACAAGAAAGAAGACCCCGAAGCATTTGCCCAGCAGGTACAAGTCGTTTGCGATTGCTACTTGGAGGCGTCCGATCTGTACTTCGAATACCACACGCATGTGGTCAGCGTGGACGAGATGACCGGCATCCAAGCCCTGGAGCGAATCGCCCCCACCAAGCCGATGGTGCCGGGCTACGTGGAGTCGAGGGAATTCGAATACATGCGACATGGGACGTTGACACTGATCGGCAATTTCCATGTGGCGACCGGCCGGGTGATCTCGCCGACGCTGGGAGCCTGCAGAGGAGGGGATAGATCACGGCGTGATCGCGCGAGTTTGGAACGTCGCCGATTCGCCGGCCAAAGTGAGCATGACTTTTGTACCGGGTCTGGCAGACACGCGCCGCGTTACGCATATTGAAACCGATCTGGAACCGGCAGAGGTCCACGACGGCGGAGTCAGAACAAGCTTAGCTCGCCGCATCGGATGGAGACTTCTCCGGGCACGCACCAAAGTGTGGGATCTACGTCATCTGGTATTCGGACAAGGGGAGTTCCGCTGACCTCTACCTCGACCAGCCCTACGTCGTGGGCGGCCAGATTGTGCTGCAATGGCGCGACGTCGAACCGGCAGAAGGCAGGTACGACTTCAGCCAAATCGATCGGATGCTGGCCGATCTGGAAGGACGAGGGCTGTCTACCACGATTCAGATCAACGGCAACAGGAAGCCGGACTGGCTGTTCCAGAAGGTGCCCTACGTCAAAGAGCGATTGTCGCATCAAGTTGCCAGTCGACAGGGCACGCTGATGTACTGGCACGATACGCATCGAGACGCGTATTGCGTTACGCTTCGGGCACTGGGCGACCACCTGAGCAGGTCAACGCATCGCGAGACGATCTTGGGTCTGCGCATGAACTTCAATGCCTTTGGGACCGAGCATACCTCGGTACCGGCCGAGTATCGTTCGCCGGAAGCGTACGGATCTTTGTGCGAAACGGAGTCGTTGAATCCCTCGAACGAAAATACCGCGACCAGTTTGAGAACGGCACGTTGAGCTGGTTCCATACGTCAAGCGAAGTTGAACCTCGGAGCGCCGGCACGAAACAGCGCTATCTGCGTTTCTATCGTGATTGTCGCAGCGGCAAGACAACCGCCTATGCCGAGCCGTGGGCCTCGTGCTGGGGACACCATGGCGGCAAGACGGATGATCGCTGGTGCAGTCCCCCGCAATGGATGTACTGGCGACTGCTCTCAGACCTGAATTGCGGAGTGTCACACATCGCGATCTACGCCAACGATCTCGGCGTGGCCATCGATGGGACCTATCGCCAAGGCGGTCGAGTCTATGACGATGGAAACCGGATATATCAGCGCGAGTTCGATGCGGCAATTCGTTTTTCTGGTATGATCCGCGAAAGGGCGACTCTTTACTGATCGATACGTTTCAGCGAAACAGCCGGCGCCAGTTCATACCAAGGACGCGAGGGAACGGTCAGGATTGGGCCCTTGTCTTTGATGATGAATCCCGCAGGTTCATACGTGAGCCGAAAGGAAATTGACCGTCATGCGATTGTGTTATCGGAGTTCGATAGGGTGGATGAGGATAGTTGGCATCGTGCTCTTGTGTGCCGGTGCGGGCCTGGCGCAGATCGAACCATACGGCGAAAACCCGTGCTATTGGCAATATGATGACCGGCCGATCCTGTTGTTCGGCGGCTCGGACCGTGACAACATCTTCCACTGGGCGGGCGACGGCACCAAGCTGAGCGATCATTTGGATCTGCTGAAGAACTGTGGCGGCAACTACATCCGCTGTACCATGAGTTCGCGGGCGTATACCCCAGAGGGTTATCGCTGGGACCTGCTGCCCTATCCGTTTGCGAAGGTCGACGGAAAATACGACCTGCACCAGTGGAACGAGGAATATTGGAGCAAACTCCGCACGTTCCTGCGCGAGACGAAGAAGCGGGGTATTATCGTTCAATTGGAATTCTGGGATCGCTGGAACGAGAGCGGCGATTCTCGGAATGCACGGTTCGGCTGGTACGACTCGCCGTGGAATCCGAACAACAACAGCACCTACGATTGGGCGGACTCGCCCTTGTTGCAGCCCGGCAAGACCGATTTCTACAACGCCTTCCATTACGCCGCGGTCAAGAACGACCCGGTGTTGCTGCCTCTGCAGAAGCGTTTTGTCGAAAAGGTGATCGACGAGGTTATCGACAATCGCAACGACCACGTCCTGTTTCAGGTGGACAACGAAAGTGGCATCGGCGACGAGACGTTGGAGCCCGATCCGTATTGGGCCCGGTTCGCGCGGCAGTACGCCAGGTCCAAGGGCGTCGATGATATCTTCGTGTGCTCTTCCCGGCGTTTCCACTGGCCGACTCCCTGCGCGGCCAAGACGTTTCAAGACTTCGACAACCCCGAAGTGCGCGTGCCGTTGGCGAACGCGGCATTCAACTTCAGCGACATTTCCCAGAACAACGGCGTCAGCGGCCAG